>LAZR01001025.1_pt1 | contig 18747 bp, 32 predicted proteins | sample 329461 | NCBI WGS metagenome assembly LAZR01 (sample SAMN03002196, study PRJNA259156) | marine sediment metagenome | biome: sea floor; feature: Hydrothermal impacted sediments; material: marine sediment; isolation source: Loki non-amplified sample from Loki's castle hydrothermal vent sediment ...
CCAGCACGCTCTTTCTTTTTAACCTCTGACCACCATACAGGCTTGACCGGACCTCTGCTTACAATCGGGCACCAACCCTGTTTGTTTCGGTACAGCATACCTTCAGGGGTGTACGTAATGCACTCCCCATCTGAATCCGTCTTCTCACAGCCCTCGCATATCTCCAACTCATTCTTTGGCTCTCCCATTGTCCCCTCCTTTATACATATGTATACCAACCATCTTCATCATCTCCAAATCTCCATCCAAGTTTCTCTAATTCTTCTTTATCCTTATTCGTTACCTCCTTGTCAAGGTCCGGGCCATAAAGAACGTCAAGGCCTCCTGTGCAGAGCCAAGCTTTATCACCGTCGTCTACATATTTCTTGAAAATTAACAGTCCATCAATTATATCATTCAGCATTACTTAGTCCTCCCATATAACACTCTGTCTCTTCCATTGTCCCCTCCTCTATACATGTTTTTGCCAAACATCATCCATGTAAAACCAGCCCAGGGAATCTAGCCTCTTACCATCCTCTTCTGATACTCTCCTGTCAAGGTCCGGGGCATAGATCAAGTCATGCTCTGCGCTTATCCAAGCAGCATTCAAATCCTCAATGTACCTCTCAAAAATCAATAACCCTTTGATTACATCCGTTATCATTACTTAGTCCTCCCATATAACAACTCATTCCAAATTGAATCCGCCAGCGTCTTCCCGATCCCTTCCACCTCCATCAGCTCTTCCTTCTTAGCGCACAACAGTTTAAACATTGTGGGAAATTTCTCCAAGAGTTTCACACTTTTCCCCCAACCAACCCCGGACAGTTCCTTGATCATCTTGTGTGTGACCGAAGGCTTGTGCATCATGGCTTGGGGAGGAGTCGTAACGTGAAACGCATTCAACCCCTTGTGCTTGTCCCAGTCCTTTTGCCACCACCTATAAAGCTGTGTCAACCACCTGCCACTATGTCCCAGATCCGGCGAATACCATATCTTCACTCCACATTTAGCTGCAATGGTATTGAGAAAACCTGTGAGATAACTGCCCATAAACTGTCTCGTTCCAAGGGTAAAAGGAAACCACCTACTGTGCTTAAAATGCATCAACAACCCCGTGTGTAGATCCTCCTCCCATTTGCCTTCCAACAGGAGATACACCTGCTCGTAGCTGTTGCATAGGCCTACCAGTTGGTGCCCCGCAAGTCGCCCGGAGTCAATAGAAGATATCATGTCTCCCAGTGTCTTACGCTCCACACCAATGGTCGTGGGACCGTCTGGGCCGTTGCCCATGAAAGCCGCATCTGCAAATTGCAACGTGACCAGCTTGCAAGGCGCGGTAACAATAGGCTCCAGCTCTTTGGACCCGACTCTGTTGTCTATGGATATCATTCGTTGAAGTCCAAATCATCAAGAGCGCGTTCAAGCTCCACAATGTAGGCATTTCCCGTGAAACCTACTTGATTTATGCCCTCCCGTAATTGACTGCGTATTACCATCCATACAGAGTTTGTAGCTGTTATTTCCACAACGTGTACCACTTCTTTTGTCTTTGTTGCTGTTACATTTTCTCCCATCACCTACCCTCCTTTAATGTATAGTTTTTTGCAGCTTACTTCTTCGATCAATTTTTACAGCGTATTCCACAGCATCAATCTTGTCTGGAAACAGTCCCATAATCTTCAACCCCTTGGACATGCCCTCCTCGGTGTTTTCGACAACCTCCATCACCGGCCAGAAGTCCCCGGCCTCCCGTACCCTTGCCACTACTATATCCCCCAGGTCCAGGCGCTCCAGACCTTTGAAGACCTTATCAAAGTCGTCATCGTCGTAGATGAAGTGCATTAGTCACCTCCTTCAGTGTTCTCGTCTTCGTTATCATAAACGCAACCAGATTGGTCCGCCATTGAACACGCTACCTTGCTGCTACTGATATCTACACCCTTAGCACAATGCGTCATCTCGAACACTGTAGGGTAGTGCTCACACCTTTTCTCTAGATAAGCATCTACAAAATGATCCTTATTGGTTTCTCCCCGCGCATCAAATATAACATCGGGAAGGCTTTCCATGTACTTATTCCTGAAGCTCCTGAAAACATACACACGTTGAGGCTTGTTCTCTATGGGGTCGAGCCTTTTCATTTTCTCAATGGCGTGTTTATTGGCAGCGAATTCGTTCCTATCAAGCGCGACAATTACATTAAACTCTATGCCCCCGACATTGAAATAAAAGCCGTTATAATCAACCCGTTCTTGGTCTCTTGAAAGCCGTATGTATATGCCTTGCAAGATAAGCTTCGCCTCAAAATCTGCGACATCTTCCTGCATGACAATCATGTCAACATCACTCGCGTCCGTTGCTCCACCAAACACCCTAGACCCTGATAATAGCATCTTCATAATTCATCCCCTCCTTAATATGCGCCACATTTTAAAAGTCGGATCAGCGCGTTCAAATCCTCCGGCGTGTCTATGACAAGGTTCCCATTCACATACAGCTCTGTTATAATGCCAAACTGTTCCTCTTTCTGCATGAACCGTATAGGCACACCCTTCTTTGTATTAATTTCCAGTATCTTATCCATTATTCCCAGTCCTCCACTGTGGTACCTTTCACAATCAACACCGCCATCTGTTTGAAATCGCACATCGGTCCAGGCAAAACTTCCCCGTCCAGCTCCGGGTCGTGACGGCAGTCTACGATTTCCATGCAAAACATACCCTCATCTTTATACAGCTCCAGAGTGACCTGCACTAGTCCCAAAACTCCACTATATCCCATAGGCACCATCTCTTTCTGCATTACGTTGTTGATGTAACTATTCTTCATCTTGCGGATCAGGATCAAGTTGGTACGGGCATCGTAAGCCGACTTGATCATTTTGGAATACTCACTGTTCACCGGACCATACTGCAATGGCATGACTTGCGTGACTTTGCCAAACCTAGCCATACGTATCAGCTCCCACATCTCCGTCTCTGTATCCCATACAACGGTACGTATGGAGCTGTCAGCCAAAGACTCATAGTATGCAATCTTGAACGCTTCCCACTCTACGGTAGCCTCAACCTTCTCCGTGGGCACTTTAACATCATATTGGTATATTATCTTCTGGTCCGCAAACTTATGCACCACACCTTCCAGGCCCACATCCACGTTGAAGAACGCCGTGTCACCGGGAGCGGTCAGAGACTGGTGTGTCTTACCGCACTTTTGCCTTGCTTGCATAGCGACTATCAGCCTGGGATAGATCTCGGCATCGGCCACTTTGAATCCTGTTTTTTTATCCAGCGTCATGTTTGTATCCCTCCTTTAACATTTGTTGCAGATGGAGCATAAGAGCGTCCGTTATGGCTGCAAGATCCCTCGGGGCGATAAGAACTTCCCGAGACAGATTCGCAGAAACTGTTGAGGTGTCACTACTTTCTTCTCCACCAAACACACCAGTAATCTCTATCCTTGCGTTGATTATCGCCATAACTCACACCCCCAAATTTTTCATTGTATTCAGAATGTTATTAGCATCTTTGTACGTTTTCGCTGTTCCAATGCGCAGCAATCTTTCACATAGCTTCCGGACTTTCAACAACATTTTTGTCATCTCTGGGACTGTGTTGGAACGTTTTTCCTTCTCTTTGTTTATCCAGGCAGTAATAACCTCCCCTAGAACCTCTTTCTCGAAATCCAAAATTATAGGGAAGCTTACTTTGTATTCATCCAATTGATTGAACTGATCCCTTACCACATCTATAAGATCCAACAACTCTCGTATATTATCCATCATATTATTTATCCTCCTGTCCCCAACCATCAACCAACATTCTGTCCCGTTGCTTCAATATCATGTTCCAGTTCTCCCGCAGCTCAGCGTCGGTGAACACAATGCGATAAACTTTATATTCTGGCCCACCACCTTTGTAGTTGCCCATGATGTGGATGATTCTCATGATAACTATATTTAAATCCATCATAAAGCAGTACGACTTAACTTGTGTCATGTATCGCCAATTATCTACTGGCAATTGTCTACTTGATTTCCAAGTGAATTTCAGTTCAGTGAGTATTAATCCTGCTTCTCCTCTAGGGTCCGGCTCCATACCATCAGGACTACCTACAATATCATCCTTCCACACTTCGCCAGGTCGAACACACTCGCGTTCTTTCAAGGTCTCTTCTAGTACGTCTTCCCAGACAAAACCTAGATTCATCGTTAACTGCGCTTCACCCCAGTGTCCACGATATTCCCACCCCATTGCCTTCTCTAGGGAATAAATGACATCAGTAAGGTGGATAACACCGCCGCCCATTGTTCTGTCTTCTCCTGAACCTGTCTTTGGTATGAAAGGTTGATCTAGCAATTCCCATTCCATTATGACCTCCTGTTATGTCGTTGCTCAAGCGGCGTAGACCACTTGCAGTTATCTGGTCCGTAGTTTCCGTAGGGGTCAATGCGGTCAAGGGTTTTACCTCCAGGACGCTCGCCCATGTCTTCGAGAAAGTTTCTAAAATCCTTCCACCTGTCACAATGTGTGACATCTTTGTAATGCGAATAATCCTTGTGTTCAGGATTTATTTTACAACGACTCCGCATGCCCATCCAGCTATAATATGTAGGAGAAATAGCGCCTTTGGAAGTATGCTTGTGTTTTGCTGCATCTCTGTTTCTCTGCGCTGTTGTTTCTCGCATGAGACATCCACAAGACCTAACCTTTTCTCGCACTAAATCGGGGCCAAAGACAAGCGTTTCATTACCGCACTCGCACAAGCAGGGCCACTTCATTCCTCCATTCTTATTCCGGTGTCCGGCATCTTCCAATACTAACAATCGGCCAAACACTTGCCCCGCTAATTTGAGTTTCTCTGTCATCCTAAGTACACCACCAATTTTTACAAGCCATGATGCAGCGGAAAAATGACAGCTCCACGTGGCTCTGTGACAAGCAACGTATTTCGAGATCTTTCATCCTGGCATACTCCAAGGATTCCAATATCTCATTGGAGCCTGCAGTTTGATACGGCTCTTGGGGGAACAATTGCTCGCGTTCTAGTTGACATATCACCTTATCCGCAAGCTTCACCTCATCAGGGAAGGGATAAACAAGACCGAAGATTGCTGAAATATCTGACATTATTTGATTTTCATAGATTTTGAGCTGCGGTAACAGAGTTTTAAAAGGCTTATTGACATCCCCGGTATATGCTTCATGTGCATCATGCATCAAGGCCGTAAGCTTATTTTTATCCGACACCATGTCCGACACCAACATGCTATGCTCTGCCACAGAGTAGAAGGTTTCGGTATGTCCGACAAATCGGGTCTGTTGGGATAGGGAATGGACAATATCCGTCAAGCTTATTTCTTGCTCAGGATAGCGATGTTCCAGTTCGAAATGGAATTTCCTCCCTGTGTAAGTTTGAATCCATGCACCCTCTTCAGGATCTATCATGTTTTTTACCTCCATTTGGCTCGCCCTTCCTCTTTATTGCCTCCGCAAGTTTGTCCAATGTTAGCTCTAATGCCAACACAGCACTAGCAACCATTGCACCCTTAAGGATCGGATCATCATCCAACATTCGTAAAGGCAATGCTATTGTCTCGTAATAAGATTCATTATCATAATGCCCACTGATTGTTACTGTAAGCGTTCGCTTCATTTTACACCTCCACCTTTGTCCGCTGCTTGGCCATCCGGCCCGAGAATCGTGTCACTCTCATCGATTATATGTTGCAACACAGCACTGAATCTCAGCTTCCCTTCATTAACATATGTGACTGCGTAGACCAGTGGCCCTATTGCAAACACATAGCCTAACGGGGGAAGAAGTGTTTTCTTCACGCTGTTCGGTGCTTTGCGTACAGCTTCCATTGTCGGGGGGACGGGGTTGATTGCTGCTACTGTTGGATTTCCGCCGCGCAGAACATTAACCTTGCCACCTTCTTCATTTACTGTTACGAGCAGATTGTCCATATCTGTTTGAGATTTTGCATCTCCAACCACTTGAATCAATTTATCCATATCCATGTCCATTATAACCCTCCTTTCTTTTTTATTAGGATCAAAAGTGAGCAGGGCCAGGAGACTTTGACCCTGCACACTTTCGGAGGAGCGTGGGATTGTAGGACAAGTCAGGCAGCTCCACCTCTCGGCACATTTGCATACCCTTGACCTATCACCTCCAACACTTGCCTACTTACCCACTGGGTTAAACTTTACTCGTCGGTGCTCAGCGCAGTCAAAACACCGCCTTCTAAATTCCAGGGTCCAGCGGAAAGATACTCGTCACCGTTGGTGATCTGGATTATGGCGTTACGATTCGGATCATCCTGAAGGTCTGTGAAGATATGACGGGGCAGATCTTTCTTTGTCACGCCGTCATCACCAGCTTTCTCAAGCAGACCGAGGATGTAAATCGTCGCCTCAGCTTCAGCCTCCCCGCTAGCAGCTTTCTTTGTGGAGGCTTTCTTCCCTGCGGCTTTCTTTGCGGGGGCTTTCTTTCCCTTCTTCCCCGCAGCTTTCTTGGGGGTTTCTCCCTCTTCTGCATCCCAAGGCAGAACCTTGATTTCCTCTATCACGAGGATTGTCTTGGGGAATTTCTTGGTACCGTCGTCATTGGTTTTGGCCTCATCAAGACCCTTTCTGACGGGGGCCGGTTGCCTGACAACGTGCGCTTCCATACCTGCCAACACACTGATAGGGCCGTCGAGCTTGTCCATCGGAAACCCTGCGTTGGCCAGGGAAGTCATAAAGATCCCACAATTGCTGCTGGTTTTGATCGTGGCATTTTGACCAGGGCTGATATCGGTAAGCCTTTCGCCTTCATCATCCGGTACCCAGGTATTTTTATCACCACACGACTGGTAGTCATCGAACGTGGCGTTATCCTCCAACACCCGATAACTCACTTTGAGGACAGGGACGGGGATGGGCTGTGATCCGTTGTAATCGTACATCTCGAATGCCGCGCCGGTAATCTCGACATCCACGTCGTCGATTAACCCTCCTTGCGTCATGTCCTCGGGACTAAAACTCGCGTACTTCTTGTCTGCCATGTTTACTACCTCCTTTAAATTGTGAACGGTTGCGAACGTCTCTCTAAACATTAAGGCACATTATACCATAATGATTTGCCATTTGTCAAGCTTTTTCTTCCTTGCCGAAAATATATTTCTTGAGTCGCGTTAATACACTGTTGTCAAGAGGACGCTGCTGCCTAGCCTGATAAGCTCGCTGCCTGCAGCGGTCACAATCCGTCAACGTGTGGCATGCGGCACAAAGCACGCAGCCACACTCCAAGCACGTGAAAAACCTCTCATAGGAAGCTATGCAGATGTTTACCTTGCAATCCACACACCCTTCCATAGTCAAAAGGTTACCCCCCAGGTCTTCGCACATTAGATTCAACATAGTTATTTCCCCTCCTTAAGGTAGGATCTTATCCCAAAGTTTTTTTATCCAGCTTTGTTCCTGGTAAGCTTGCTGAATGCACTCATCACACTTTTCTTCGTAATAGCAAGTTGAGCAAAGTGTGGCGTGACAATCCCTACAACGAAAGAAATCCTCACTGTACAATATGCAGATATTTACACCGCAATCTTTGCACTTCTCTACTTGCATCTCTGTCCCTCTCCAATTCTCATATTCTTCTAGCATAATTATTTCTCCCCTCCCTTAGTAGGTACTGTTATCCTCTGCGCCCTGTTCATATCCAGCCTTATAACCTATCTCGAAAATCTTAATAGGACCCAACTCTTTAAAGTCTATCAGTTTAGAAATTTCCTCGAACGCTTCCATCATTCCCTTACAATCATAACAAATCTCCTTATCCTCCCTTACGAAGTACATCTTTGTACCGCAAATTTTACATATTATCGTCATGATATTCCCCCTTATATAAAGTTGCAGGCGGCGGTATCGCCCCCTTAGCCACAAATGCTTCATTAAACCAGTCTGGGGCAAAGCTACTGTATCGTTCCATGAACCACCCTATGTTGTCGTCGATAATGAAGTTCTCACACAGATCATCCGCCGCCCTACACCCTCTTCCGCACGCTTGCACCAGTTGCTGCATGGCGATATATGGCGCATAATCTCTATCATCCTTGGCCCGTGCCGCCGTGATCTTGTTACGTGTATCAGGATAACAGAGTTTGCCTATTATCTGATACCTGCACTCGTCGTAGGGGAAATCAAACCCTGTAGTCACTGACGGGCTCACAAGTGTTGAAGGCGGCATGCTGTCCTTGAATTCTAACACTCTGCGCTCCGTGTCTGCCCGTTGATGTGTGATCATACTAGACTTAAACTTACTATTGTTCAAGATCAGATCCCGCCGTATATAACTGCCAGTATGCATTATCCCCTTTCGATCCAACCTTGGCCGGATAATCTGATCCACCCTCCGCTGCCATACCCGCATTTCCTCCGGGGTAGTGCGAAAATTGAGGCGTATGGTTGGTATGTGAATCAACAACCTTCTATCTACGGGGAACATATGTGGGTACTCGCTCATAATAAGCTCCTCCCCGGCGATACCCAAATACTCCATCGTCTTCGCTCTCACAGACGCAGAGGTCAACAACACCTTTTCAATGTCCTGAAATAGATACTTCTCACAATATGCCTTGGGCCAGATGGGACAAAACGTGGCGCTGAACTTATCCACATCCAACACCCAATCGTCCTCATCTGCCTTTGCCAATGTCTCAAGATCCTGCAACAAGGATCTCAGCCTGGACAGCTTCCACCTATCGTTTTGATCCCCTCCCCCACCTTTAATGTAATCCACCAGGGCATCCACTTCAACCCCCACCCCCTTGCCACGATCCCAGGCCCAGGCCTTCCACATCGGCATCGTCATCTGATAGATCTCGTTATTGGAGGGAAGTATGGGCTTTATCAAGGGATCTGTGCGACTCAGCTTGACAGTCAAAAAACTGCTCACTGTGTCCGGGGTATCATGCGCCTCATCACACACCATGAAGTTGAATTTCCCCAGGCCGTCTCCGTAGGCGTTCGATGTCATCCAGTAGGCATAGTTGGAAATAACAAGAGGAGCTTTCAACGCCTCCTTTACCTTGTCAAAATATGAGCACCCGCTATCCCGCAACTTACATCGTATCCCGGCATTGCACGGACCAGTATCGCACCGGCTCCCGTCATTCAGCAATAAACAAGGATATGCATTGCGCCCCCGGATATCCACGGCACCCATTGATTTAAAGTCGAATATTAATTGTGATTGTAAACCTTTGGTGGAGGTTAGGATAATCCCACGTCCCCTCTGCAGGGTTGCGGCGGCTACGTAGGTCAAGGACTTGCCAAATCCAGTTGGACAGACTTGGGTTATAAATCTCTTATCAGTGTCAACGATCTCCAATATAGCTAAGTCTTGGAAAGGTCTCCACTCTGTATATCTCTCCGGCATATTAAAAGCCTGCGGAGGCGGTAATTCAAAAGGTTTGTGCAGCATAACTTAATCCTCCCACTTTAAAAGTGATCCAAAGATGTAATGTGTAAAGCCTCTCAGCGGCCTGAGAATCGTCGTGAGGGCAAAATGCGGCCCCTTTCTTGGGTTTGGGGGTGTTCATGGCTCCTGCGTATCAGGATGGAAGCCTGAGCGGGCTACATGTCCATATCTAGGTCCGCCAAAGACTTTATGTCCTGCATTTCTACTGCGGGGGATTCCCACAAGTGCAAATGGTCTGGTATCCAGAAATCAAACCCGTCAAACTTCAGGAGCCTGGGAATATCGGCATGCCTCCCTACGTCATCGTCGTGAATTATGCGCTCAATCATTGTCGCTCACCACATTTAACACACTTTACACTAGAGGTGCGAAAATCTATGTCCCAGAAGTGTTCACACTCTATCTCATTCAAGCGTTCCAGCAGAGCCTTACAATCTGCATAAGTTTCCACACTCCTCGCTTGCCCTGTTTCAACTTTTTTAATGAATTTCTCACACAGTTCTCTTGCTTGTTGTATGATTTCTTCGTACATTTTATTCCTCCCTCTCTTCCCAACCACACTCCTCACACTCCAAGACCTTGTCAACACAAGCAGCCCATAAAGGATTGATGTAGCAGCTATAGTTTTCAGGGTATACAAGTTTTCCGTTCCCACATTTTAAACATTTATCGCCTTCATCCATCGTCATCTTCCTCCATGTTTGTGAATAACGCCTTGGGGGTTTTATCCATCAATTCCCCGTACTTATCACGCAGTTCCTTTGCATATTCATCCTTCCAATAACCCGCTGGCATCTCTTCCAGTGCCTTCTGGACATCCAACACCACCCTCACAGCCTGCCCCCGCGCTCCTCTGCCTATGAAATAAGCGACTCTGGCAGCGAGCCCGTCGAGGTTTTCTTGAAACTTGGAAGCCAAATCATCGTCGTACATAATCCGCCTAATCACTTCCGCCTGAGCCAGGTTGGTATAGAAAGACCCGGGCTCCACGTCCTGCATCCATTTGAAATGATTTATCAAAGCGTGCCTCACCAGCTCCCCACTTGACCTGTACGGGAACTTCTTAGCCTGTATTATCTCATCCACCTGGGCAGGGAATTGATTAGGGCAACGGAACTGCATTCGTGTGGAGTGCCCTTTTGCATCCACGCTCTTGATGTGAAATAGTGACTCATCCACACCGTGGGATTGTTGCTTTGTATTCGTGTCCTCCATATCCTTCCCGGTGTTAATATCTTTCACGTTTGTCATACGGAACCTCCATACCTTGTGCTCTTTTCTCTGCATCTTGCTGTTTGAACGAATCTAACAGCACCTTTTCTTTCTGCGTAAGAAACCCTTGCTTACGTCCCACTGCCCGGAACCAGGGGCTAGGATGATAGATATGATTGTGCAACATCTTCCAGCGTTGGTTTAAATAGTTGTTATCAGTGTACTGCACATTTTCCAAGTCCTTAATATGATTTATAAGATCAAATTCCCTTTTCAAAGCAGTCAAATCACTGGAGGCATATTTTCCTATAGAAACATCCAGCTTATATTCATCTAGTTCAGGTATACTTCCATATTTTGGCTTTCCTTTGTTCGCTTTCAACTTCTCATTTTTCTCCTCCAAGCTCCTCTTGCTAAGCACCTTTTCCGTATGAACTCCTTTAATGGAAATATCTAACCTACGATTGATATTCTCATACCGTTTTGCGTAAAATCCCTGTGTACTCTTTTTCGCAAATCTCGGGTCAGTGTAATTCTGAAGTCGAAATCTGCAAATCAACATTTCTTCTTCATAAATTATCTCTTCATTGTAATGTCGAAATTCCCCGTTTCTAATTTTACGTTTGTACTCTCGGAATTTTTCCCAGTCAAAAGGACCCGTTTCACAGAAAGTGCGAATGCGGTCCCCAACACGCTTTCCCGGTTCCCTCCTTGAAAGATTTTCCATTTTCCCTCCAAATTTTTTTCTTATAAAGAAATATGATGGGTAATACTCCCCCAAAAATTTGTACATGGTGACCAGTGACACAGTGACCAGTGACACAGTGACAAACCCTATAACTACCACAATGTGGTACAATAAGTATACCACAAAGTGATAGTTATTAATTTCTCTACACCAGTTTCAAGAGACCTTTGATCGTAATATCCTCACCGATTTCCATTGTAGCTTTGGACTCACAAAGAACCGCAGTACCATCTTTGACACCTTCCACAGGTATGATCTGTGTTCCTGCAAGAGTAGAAATAGACTGTATCTCCTTCTCTTCATCGTTTGTTCCCTTTTCTTTCTCTTGAGTGTCTTTAACTTCTGTTAGAATCGCCTTGAATTGCTTGTGTGAAACTAAAATAACTTTATTGTTCATGTTTGTTCCTCCTTTTAATTGAATAGCAACAACAATATCCCCCATTATACAACATCGGGGACAGAGTTGTCAAGGCAAAAGCGCTTATGTGAATAAGTTCAGGATACTACCGAGGCTCCCGGTCTTTGCTATCTTCTCTTTGCCGCGAGTGTAGGCCGTAACGCCAAGCACCGTAGACCACAGGAGATACACAGGCATGGGGACATGAGAAATGTCCATATCTATTTTAAAGGCGGCGGTCAGGACTTGAAATAGGAAGTAATCACACCAAATAGTGAGACCAAAAAGGAACCCATTAAACGGCCTCCAGGCTCGTTGCATCCATGATCCGCTCATCGACTCGGATTGCATGGTTGCGTTGACTACGGCCAGTCTTTTGGAATCCTCCTGGGCCATTTGAAGTGTGAGGGTGTTTGTCGCTTCTTGAAATCGGAGAGTGTTTTCAGGGCTGAGGTTTAGGTTGGCTACCAGCTTGGAGGGATCTCCTTCGCCGGTTATGGCGGACGCAAGGTCTACCACTTTTTCTGCAGTGTCTTCCGCTTTACTTCCAAAAAGCTTGCCAAGGATCATTGGAGCGAATTTCGCAGCCAAGGATATGGCAATGGGAATGAGTGGTAACATAAATTATTTCCTCCTTTTAGATACAGTTTTCTTGCCAGATTATCCAAGAGCGCCACATTCCCATCTGACCCCAGGAAACGTAGAATGAGTAATAACAATTTTTGGTTGTAATGTAAGGCATATGTATCCTCCTTTTTATGTTGTGGAGCGGGAGGCCGGAATCGAACCCGCGACATCAGGGATCAAAACCCCGCGCTCTACCACTGAGCTACACCCTCAGGAATAATTGGAGCCACATGTAGGAATCGGACCCACTTCATCTGATTACAAAACAGAGGTTCTACCAATGAACAAATGTGGCTTGGTCCGAACGAGGGGATTTGAACCCCTGACCTCACGCTTATCAAGCATGTGCTCTACCACTGAGCTACGTCCAGATATTGTGGCAGTCTGTACGGGATTTGAACCCGTGATCTTCGCCGTGACAGGGCGACGTCTTGACCGCTAGACCAACAGACTGTGGTTGCGGAGGAGGGAATCGAACCCTCGTTGAATCAGGGACATGAACCCTGTCAGGTTACCAACAACCTCTCCGCTACATTAAAATGGTGGGTGAGGGAGGATTCGAACCTCCTGAGTCAATGACACGAGATTTACAGTCTCGACCGCTACCAATTACGGGTTACTCGCCCTTGATGAAATTATTGTATATCCCTTGGCCCCAAGCATAAGCGTAAAATAATGTCAAAGCCAGAATGCCCCATTGTTCTTTGCTGATGGTCTCATAGACCCAGAAGGGTTCAGACAATAAGCCGAAAACAAACCCCCATCGACTCCACGATTCCTTGCGTCCCACGAACCACACTGAAAGAACTCCGAATACAACTATCCCTATCTGTGCTAGTAGCATATTACTGAATTAGATCTACTAAGCCCCACTCCTTAGCTTGCTTGGCACTGAACCACGTGGTGGTACGCTCTCTCTCTATCCACTCTTCCACGGATAGGTTTGAACGGTCGGCTAGAACAGCAATGTAGCGTTCTTGAAGTAAACCCATCAAACGATTCTGAGACCGTATATCGGAAGCTGTTTCTCTGCCGGGCCATTTCCATAAGGATGCTTCGTGTACCATAAATATAGTACCTGGTGCGGCTATACGGGTATCTGCGACTGCGAAGATCGGAACTGCGGCGCTAGCTACAAGACCGGATGCACTGGCTGTAACTGTAAATCCTAGGCGTTGGGCGCGTTTGATCTGATCAGCTAAGGCCAAACCGGAAAAGGCATCGCCACCCGGAGAAGATATAAACAGGTTTATTTTGATACGTTCAGGATTAGCGTCCCTCCGAGCGTACAATATGGAGAGATCTTTTTGCATATTGGTTAGGTCACCAACCGTGATGGAGGAATAGAGCTGCATGTAGATCTCATTGCCCTCCACAAAGGTGGTGCGGGACAACTCCCCCCTCTTGTCCTTGGAAGGATCGGAACCCTCTTGGATTACAATAGTGGTGCTGGCAGCTTCAACGCCTCCCGCCCCTCCACCAAACAATAAAACAGCAAACAAGATACCTACTCCTACTCCTCTAAATGTTTTCATAATACTACCTCCTTTAAAGTTGTTTAGATTCTTCGGGGTATATTATCCTATGCTCCCGAAGGCCTTATACACAAGGCTTGTGATTTGCAATAAATGCGCACCGACAAACCCCCTGTGCCACCATTTTTGCACGGTCTCAACACGTGCGGTACGAGATATCAATCCTCTTCTCCCATCTACTTTGCCCTCCAAGGTTGTGATTTTCTTAGTACTGTTGTGAGAATTCCCCTCCAGTGCCACTACTCGTGCACTAAGACCTCCAGTTCCTTCAGACCCAAATAAGGATGACTGAAGCTTTGCGTGGTCAGCCTCATTTGCAGCCGTGCTTTTTTCGTAAGCCTGCTTTAGGTAATCAATCTTTTGGTTAAATAGTGCAAGAGCACTCAACACTTCCTCTTTATTGTTTGTCTTTTTATCGAACATGGTTAAGTTCCTTATAAAGTGGAACGCCCCGGGTGCCATTGAGGGGGTAAGCACCCGGAACGTAGGAGGAAAGAGCCATTATAACATAGCGGCCCGAAGAAGTCAAGGTAATTATCCAATGCTGCCAAGAGCCAAGGCACAAAAGGCTATGGCCTGCACAACAAAGGCTACAATGGTACCGATACGGGATCTGCGTTGCCGGATTTCAATCTTGGTGATCGCTGCAGAGGTATAGGTGGTGAGACTTTGAAAGCGTTTCTCAATGGCTTCGAGTCTCGTGTTGATGCCCCCAATGCCTTCGGACCCGGTGAGAGTCTTGAGGAGCTTGGAGTAGGAAACGTCGCTCTGGTCAGAGAGTTTGTTTATGCGGTCATAAATGCTTTGAGTTTTTGCGTCTATATTTTCGCTTGAGTGATTAACGGTTGTAATGACCTGGTCGTCAAACTTGTGCTCCATGTTGTCAGTTATATCTTGAACCCTATCCTTGAGAGATTTGATTTCAATAAGCAATTCGTGAACGCTGCCGAGTACCATGTCTTCTAAAGCCATGTGAGTTACTCCTTAAAGTTGGGGATTTCTATATCCATAAATTCCTGCACTGTCATATATTTGTTGGGTATGAAATCATACTGTGGCGCTTCAACAACTTCTCCGTCAATGAAGGAGATCCACACCCAACGGCGGTACTCATTGAAGTATTGCGCTTGGGCGTGGCGGATGAACAGGCCTTTGTAAGGGCCAGTTTCGTGGCGGCGTGGAGTGGGTCCAACAGCAATGCGCACGGGGTAGTGTTCCCCGAACGTCAAGGCCGAGAGTACCGAAGTGTGACGGCACACGGGCGTAAATGTCAAAGGACGAGGTACACAAGAAACAAGTGTGAACGCAAGCAGTGCCGCTATTAGCAACCTTTTAAACATAAGGAGCAGTCGGAGGTGTGAAACTCGCCGTACCTGTCCACCTTGCCACGCCTTTTGAAACTCTCAACTCATCTATGTAACCAGTGTATTCTGTTGAAATAGATGCTTCCTCTGCAACTAAAAACTTTTGAGTGGTAGGAGAATTTGTAATAGTAAATCTGTCCCTTGCGTCAGTTGTGCCCGTGGTTTTTAATATACCATCTACGTATAACCTAACAAATGCTGCATCCTGGGTGACAGCGTAATGGTGCCAACTATCAAAAAGTGCGGCCCAGGGGGTAGGTCCAGCTATGTAATCCTGCCCACCAGCGCCATCATCTCTTGTACCGAATGCGAGTTGCCCGTTAGCATCCATTGACCAAAGCCACTCATGTCCAGCATCTCCCCAGGCACTGGCACCGCCACCCTTAGACACGAATGCTATAGCCGTCGATCCTGAAACATAGGCCCAGAATTCCACAGTGAAATTTCCGCTTCCAAAAGAAAAATCACTCATATTATCACTCATATGTAAGTAATCTCCTGTACCATCACAATACATAGAAGCTGTTCCGAGTTTCTTGACACCAGTCTTGGTTACTGTGTTAACTCTGGTTATGGAATGAGAAGAAGGAGAATCGTCAGTGAAAACGGTACCGTCATCTGACCCGTCCATGTGCATCAATAATCCTGTATAGCCGTCTATGCCGTCAGGAACAGAACCGTTTACACTTATTATTGTGCTCTTGGCTACTCCCCCTATCTTTGTTACAGTTGTAGCAGACAGCGCAGAAGATATTTTTGATATGTTTGACATTATTGCTATACCTCTTATGCTATCTCTATTAACATATAATTAGGATTAAAGAATATCCTGTCTGTGTGGGTTGCGAAACCTACCACCTGAACCTGGTCGCCTGAACCGCTCGGAGCGGTTTGTGTCAATTCCCCCGCAGTAGTGCTTGCGTATATCAAACCGCCAACTGTCCATGACCAACTGTAATTAGTGATGTAACCTTGTGTCATGACTTCCTTAACTCCTGTTCCTGACTGTAATGCAAGAGCGGAACAAGGCATTGTGGCTGCAGCATCTGCGTCTGCTTCATCAAAGTTGCCGTCTGATGCCATATAGAGAGCAGAACTGATACCAACGGAATTGGTATCTACAGTTTCAAAACTAGTTACCCTGTTTTCGGGATTGTCGCCTGGTCTTGGTGCGTAGTTGCCGGAGCCGATGGAGTTTCCGAATACAAGCATGGGTTGTGAGAGATAGGTAGTTGCACTGCCATCTGAAATAATATTTATTGTGAACGTTGTAGGAGTTGCACTAATAGTAGCAGTTACCTCTAACCATTCCCATCCAGTTCCCACGTTTTTACTGCTATTTGTGTTGCTACCATCAACTATTCTCAACCACACATTATTCGCTACATCCGACTTAACCCACATTCCAAGGGTTACCGCTCTTCCAGCAAAGCGTTGATAGGATATTGCACTTGTAGGGGAAATAGGCCAAGTAAGTGCAACTACCAGTGAACCAACAGTATCCAACATTTTTAGAGAATAAAAAGATCCGTCCTTTGTTAGGGTACCGCCATCGTTGTATTGTCTATACATTTTATTACTTCCTGCTCCAGCAGTACGTACCCACCCATCAGGGCCTAATGTGTCAGCTCCAACACAACCTGGAGTAACTTCATGAAGTAACATATTTTTATATTCAATGTTGTTACTTGCTAAGTCAGTAGTGACTTTGAATCCTGCTTTAACAGAGGTTGCGGTGGAAGCCTCAAATACCCAGGTGTAAGTGACAAAGGAGCCGGTGGTGGTAATGAAATCGGCTACTGTGGTTTCAACATCAGCCGCACCAGTCGTGTAGGTTTTGAGTTGAATATCCATTGCAGATGCTGTACCATTTTTGATGTCAATACTGAATTTATAAAGCTTTCCAGATGTGAGTGCCGCAAAGTCAGCCGTTATATAGGTTTCTCCATCGGACCCTGCAGCATCGGCGATTTCGTAATGATCTGTGTCGAAAACAATGGTTGCAGCTCCAGCCTGGGTCCAGTCGGATGTGTTGTCAGCAGAAGCGTCGTCGTCTAGTAATGCGGTGGTGACGTTTTCAAGGGTGGCGTTTGACCATACACTAAATCCGGAATTAGTCAGGAGGTTTTGTTTCAAGACACCGTTGGTCTCTGTGATACTAGGACTACTGAAACTAATTCCAGACTGAACAGTTAGGGCGGTAGAAGTCATATTCAGTACAGGAGTGTTTGTACCCGCCGAGAACAGTATTGACGCACCGGAAGTTCCTGTTCTTACTGCAAATACTAAGTCATTGTAAACCCACTTAATTTGCGGACCTACTGGATCAGTCGGACTCCCAAAAGCTATCACTGAGCCTGAAGCATCCGAACCTGCAAGGATCATCCCAAATAGGCCATCACTATCAAAAATTACATCATCAAAGGCAACGTTGAAAACTGTACCTGACCCTGCCCCTACTGTAATACGCGCAGAAGTGAACGTCCCTGCGGCAGGCGTAGTACCCCCTATCACCACATTATCAATAGTCCCCCCAGTTATTACAGCGGCAGATGTGACACCTCCTGATTGTGAAATTCCATCTATTATTTCCATCGTGTATGTCTCCTCCGTTATATTGTCATAACCACGTCAATGGTTATTAGTCTGTAGTTGGTTGCTTGCCGTGATTATGCTGCATAGAAATCCGGCGCTTTTTCTTTTGTACCGACACCAGTGGATTGATAGTGTATATCTACGTAGTGAATAAAAGGGTCTGGCACCCCACCCCCGGATACGGTAATATTGTTCGTTGTCATTGTAAACAGGAGTAATAACACACCGTCTGGTTCCAAATCATCGCTGTCTATTTGCGTTGCTGATGGTGATGCTGCAGATATTTGTACTTCTGTTAGAATCTGTTGACGCTGTGTTGAGCTTGCGTTGCCTGTAAAAGTATCAGTTATGGAATCTGGGAAGGCTGTTTGATTATGAGATTTACTGTATGAAATCTCATATGTAAAAACAAGGCTACCACCATTTACTGTAGCGCCGGTATGGCTCCAGTGTACATGCAGGTGAATGTCTGTGCCGGCAACATAGTCATGGGGTATGTGATATTCAAACTCTTCCTCTTTACCCGCAGCAAATTGAGCCTGTGTTATATTTCCTATGTACGTAGCCCTGGAGGGCTTGTTAGCTCCAGTGTTTCTTGCAAATAATTCCCCCAAAAGATCACGCCAAGGAAAAGTGGGTGTGGCTACTTCTACTTTTATACCTGTGCCCGTAGTCTTGGGGAGAACTATTCCCGTAGTAGCAGATAGAGTAGTGAAGGTGCCAGCAACAGGGATGGTACCACCTATCACAGTGTTGTCGATAGTGCCCCCGTCCATGTCGGCTTCAGCAGTTACTGCGCCGTCTTGCTCCACCCCG
>LAZR01001026.1_pt1 | contig 18739 bp, 26 predicted proteins | sample 329461 | NCBI WGS metagenome assembly LAZR01 (sample SAMN03002196, study PRJNA259156) | marine sediment metagenome | biome: sea floor; feature: Hydrothermal impacted sediments; material: marine sediment; isolation source: Loki non-amplified sample from Loki's castle hydrothermal vent sediment ...
GGCAATTTTTTGTTTTCCCCATATTAAATTTCCGAGATGGTTTAATACGTTGATATCATTATTGGAACGCACAGCTGCTAAAGTTGCGACTTCACTAATGATAAGATTGGAACTATATAATAATCCATGCTCTCCCCTACTAAGCAATTTCAATATTTTTTCACTTTCTTGTGCATGTTGATCTTTAGGATGAATTAATCCCAAGTAAAATCCCGTATCAAGAAAAACCCCCATTATTCTCACTTTTGTATTGAATTATTCATTATAAATATCTTTATCATCTCTACTGCCGAAAGAAGCTTCTTCATCATAAATTACATTCTTAAGTTTATTTCTTGCTTCGATAATTTGCTCAGATTTTTCAAGACTTAAAACTGGCATGTTAGATACTAATTCTACTAATTTTTCAAAATTATCATTCGCTAATATTAAACAATAATCAAGTATTTCTATTTGCGTAGGCCTTCTCCCTAGTCTTAGTGTCAATTTAGCTTGTAACTGTTCCAATGCTTTCTTATTTTTTATTTTCACAATCGACATATTAATATGCCTCATGTATACAAATATACTATATATATATTAATATTTATTATGAAGATTTAAATTTTATTTTAAATGATTTCAAGGTATCTTTTATGATCATTTAAAGCCTTTAGTTTTAAAACTAAACAACTAACCTTAAAACTGAGGTTAAGTATTATTTAAATGCTTTAACGATGAAAGAACGCATGCGTTTAATAAAAGAAAAGAAAATTCACATAGCCTTAATAGCAATTCTTATTTTAATAGGAATTGGTTTAATCATTAGTATTCCAATTTTGACTTATGAAAAACCTTTAGAACAAAATATGGGAGAGTTTCCTGATTTCATAACAGAAAATGAGGATTATTTCACAACGAGAATTGGAGCCGTTCCTAATATTAATCCAGATACTTATGGACTCAATATATGGGGTCAAATAGATAATCCAAGATCTTTTAACATTTCAGAACTTTTAGAATTAGATCTAATTGAAAAAACTTTAACAACAGAATGCATTGGCAATCCCGCTAATGGTCCACTTATATCTACTGCTGTATGGAAAGGGTTTTCAGTATTTGATCTCGTAAATTCACTAAGTTTAAAGGAAAATGCAACAGGTGTAAGATACACCGCAGCAGATGGCTATTTTGTCTCTCATACGCTTGATCAATTAAAAAATAATGGAACTATTGGAGCTCTGTTTATGAATGGAGTCACCTTACCTCCCGCTCAAGGATTTCCCCTCCGGATTGTAAATCCCGGATCATATGGTGCAAAACAACCAGCTTGGGTAATAGAAATAGAAGTTATAGACAGACCTCTAGAAGATTATTGGGACCTTAGAAGTTGGGACACTTCTACACCTATGGAAGTTGATTCAACCATCTTTTTTCCTAATAATAATATTGAAGTAAGTTTAGGCGTTCCTATTATAATAGGTGGGGCTGCTTTTGGAGGTACAAGGATTTCCAGAGTTGAAATTACCATAAATGGTGCTTTGAATTGGACTGAAGTAGATATTGTAACTATGTTAGATTTGGATCATGTTTGGGTCTTCTGGAACGTGTCTTTAGTTTTTACGGAGATAGGTATCTACTCCATAAATACTAGAGCGACAGATATACATAATAATACCCAACCTGAAGATGATTCTAATGGGCTTGATGGAACTAACTATTGGCCATTGTTAACAATTTATGTATAAAGAGAAAGGAACAACTGCAAGCAAGCCATAGAGAACTTTCTTTAGTACGCTAATTCCTTGTCTAAATTTTCTCAAATTGATGATAAATATTGGAAAGGTTATAATAAAAACAATAAATATTACAAGAGAAACAATATCAAATGTTGAATAAACAAACCAAAAGATAAATATCAATAAAATTATTGAATAATAACCTATGTTATTTTTAAATTTTTCTTCTACACTAATTTCTTCATTCTAATTATCTTGTATCTGCTAAACTAATTAGTTTATATAATATTATTTCATTTAGATTTAATAACGTATACCTCAAGAAAGAGATTTTAATGAATATTCCAAATATCTTAGAAACTAAAAGACTAATAATTAGACCTTTTAATAGCGACGATATTAATCCTTTTATCAGTTTTATGATTAATAAGGAGTCTACAAAGTATTTTAATTTTACTGAAGAAGAAAAAACACCAGAGGGTGCCGAAACATTAATACAATCAATCATCAATTCTTATGGCACTCAAAATTCAGTGTTTGCTTTAGCAATTACACAAAAAGATAGTGGGAGGTATTTAGGATCTTGTGGGCTTTCACCAATCGAAAATGACAATGAAGTAGAATGTTTCTATGCTTTACTACCTCAATTTTGGGGGAACGGATATGCTATTGAAAGTGTAAAGAAACTATTTGAATATGCGTTTACAGAATTAAATTTATCTAAAATAGTTGCATATGTAAACCCAGAAAATACACGCTCATGGAAAACAGCAGAAAGAGTCGGAATGAAATATTTGGGACAAATCAGGCCAAAAAATCTTTCTTCTGAGGCAATGTTTTTTTCCATAGAAAGAAATGAATTTGAAGATCAAGGTATTTGATGAAATGTTATATCTCTCTAATGAGTAATTGAAAAAGAGGATTTTATTAAAGAGAATATCATTTAGAATTTTATTGACTTTAATCCTTCAAAAATCAGGTTTGTAAAATAAAATAAGAAAAAAAGACTTTTAATTTTATAACGATACGATATGTCCCTCTTCACCCATTTCTAAGAAACCAGCAGCTCCAATTGGTTTTTCAACAAAATCGACCATATCCTCCAATTTAATGCCCATAAGATCCATAGTAGTCGTGCAAGGATATAATTTCATCTTTCCATCTGCTACGGCTTCTTTAATTAATTCCCAGGCGTCGTCAATCCCGGTTTTCTTCAATCTTTTTTTAAAAACTTTCGCTGCGATTCCTTTGAAAGGAAAGGGTGCACCAGCTACTTTTGGCTTGAAATTCTTTTTCAATAGAAATAATCCCCAAAAAGTACAGAAAAAGTTCATTTCAATATCCATGGCATTTCCAGTGGTTCCTAATATCGTCATCATCATAAATTTTTCAAACGATTTGTCCTTTATGATAAAATTAATTTTTTTTACCAATATTTTTACCTCCTTTTAGCTCAATTTAAATTCTAACTTCTATTCAAACTTTTTTAATTAGAAATGTAATTTGTTTTCCTTCTTCTTTTGTGTTAAGTATTTTATCTCCTGTTTTCTTTATAAGAGCTGGTACATCTTTTAAAGCACCTAAATCATCGACTATTAATTCCAACTCTTGTCCCGAACTCATTTTCTTTAACTCTCTCTTAGCCATTATGACAGGTAATGGACACATTTTTCCAAGAGCATTTATAGTAATATTTGCTATTTTTTCCTCACCTTTTTATTTTGGGTTGATAAAAAAAAATATTGTAATGGGGGTAATTCCCACAATTGTTACTTGATATACTAAACAATACTAAACCATAAAAAGTTTTCAATTATATTTCATTAATCTTTTCTCAATTTTTATTCTAATAATAAGTAGTTTTAGTAGAAAATTCTTACGGGTATCCAATTGGTATTATATAAAGAGGTTCTATATTTTTTGGAAGATTTAGATCATGTTTTACTTTCTCGTCATTAAAAGCACCAACGGGTACAGATACTAAACCTAATGCTACCACCTCTAAATGAATATTTTGAGCACAATGTCCCACCTCAATAAAAATATATCTCATTCCTCGTTCCTTATACCTCAGAGTAGTTCTTACAAATTCAGCACAAATTAATACATTTAAATAAGCTTCTTTAATGAAACCTTGATCCCATGCCGCTTGACATAATTTCGTGTTTAGATTCTTTTCATTAACTAATTCTAATATGTGATTTTTGAATTTGTAGAGAAACAACCCTTTATCTTTGATAATTACATAAATTTCCAATGGATATGTTGCACCTGCAGAAGGAACTGTTCTTTTTTCCCCTTTTTTTCCTTGGGCTGCCCATAGAATCTGTGAAATCTTTTCAATCCCAATTATTCTATTTTTATATCTTCTTACACTTTTACGTTCATAAATACATTGTTCAAGACTTTTTTCGCCTATAAAATTGGGTTTTGGAAGTTGGATATTCATTTTTCAATCTCTTATTTTTCAAATTTTAAATTATAGTAGAGATTCTGTTCTTAATAATTATTTCTTTAGTAATAAGAAATTTTATTTAAAATAAATTAATAAAGTGAATATGGTTTCTAGTGTAAATTTAAATGAAATTTTTTCGGAATGGGATGAATTAAATTCTCAGGTTCAAGAATCGTTTGGTCAATTTGATTTTTCTAAAATAAAGGAGATTCGAGGTAAACAAAACAAGATTGAGGACAAAATTTTTGATATTCTCAAAGAAATCGCACCGGAAAATATCAAATCGATGTTACCAGAAGATTGTGGTGATTTGGAAGTTGGATATGAAACAAAGGGAAAGGTTTTTTATTTTGTTACAATTGATGAAGAAGGAAGTACTGATGAGGATATAAAACTCAATGCATTTACAATAGATATTAATAAAAAGGTGTCATTGATAAAAGATTTTGAGATGAAAGATTAATTCTTTTTCTTTAGTCTTCCTAAATTTCATTGAATTAAATATAGAAAATTAAACTAATTTTTTAAATGGTGAAATTTAAATACTAAATTTTTCTTATTATATGCTTACCACATGATAATTTAAAGTGATTGTAATATTTCTCTTCCAGCATCATTGAGGATAGGACCGAGGACAACTAATACACTGGCGAAGAAAAGATATTTGATTTTATATTTTATTTTAATTACTTTAAGTGCTCAACCGCCAATTTTATGGATTTGGTTTTTTTGGCATTTTTTTCCTTCCCTTAATTTGACTTTCTATATTTTATTCCCATTTGTCTTTTTCTTAGGAATATTGCTGCTTATAATAAGCTCTATAGTAATAGCAAAAATTTTCTTGATCTTTATTAATATATTCCACAAACCTAAAGAAGGAGTTTTTTTAAGACATAAAAACGATAAAGATTTTTGTTATTGGAGTTTACGGTCTGTAATAAAAAAATGGCCGATTTGGTTAGCTCGTCAATTATCTTTACCATTTCTTGAAATTTTAGTTTTTAAAATATTAGGAGTCAAGACTTCCTTTTCAAATTCTTTATATGAGGGATGGATTGATTGCGAATTTGTAGAATTTGGGAAAAATGTAAAGATTGGCCAAGGAAGTTTGATTACATCCAATATTATTATCAAAGATAAATTAATAATAAAAAAGGTAACGATACAAGATAATGTAATTATTGGTGCCCATGCTGTCGTATTGCCGGGAACAAAAATTGATGCTGATACAATACTAGACGCAATTTCGATGACGAATATTAATCAACATTTAGAAGGGAATTCAATATATCATGGTTCACCAGCAAAGAAAATAAAAAATCCATTTAAAATAATTGATAAAACCACATTAGAAGAAGCCATCTTCAAAGAAAATAATATAGAAAAGTATAATCCAGAAGACTTAAAAGTTGAAGGAAAGGAACTATCAATTCCGTTTCACTTCTATATAATAGCAGGTTGGATTATAATTGGTTGTTCTTTTATAATGCCTGGATTTTTATTCTTCTTGTTTACATTTGGAATTTTACTACCTGATTTATTTTCAATTACTTTTTCTTTAAGTATATTACTAAATTTAAAAACGATAATGATTATGCTTCTTACACCATTGGTTCTTGTCGGTCTATATCTTCTCCATCTATTTTTTGTAGCATTATTTACTAGGTGGTTTTACAAATTAGCTGATAAAAGAGGACCTGCCCAGGGAGTTTTTGATAGAAAATTAAGTGAAGCTTCAAAAGTTTTAGACTATTATCATTTCAGATCATTTCTGCTCAAATATCCTGTTTTTGCGTTCGTAAGATCTCCATTTCCTTGGTTGGTTAATTGGGAATTAAAATTTATAGGCTCAAATAAAATAGGAAAAGGTACTGTATTTGAGGATACTTTTTTCCACAGTCATAACAATTTTGGAGATAACTGTTATATAGGTACTTATGCTCACATTACTAATCATCTTGTAGATGGAGTTTATGGAGAAGAGAATTTGACGTTCTTTGGAGCTCAAATTGGAAACAATTGTATTTTTAGCTCATCAAGTGGAGCCTTGCCGGGTACAGAAATGGGTGATAATTCAACGATATTACCTATGTCTGCAACTATTAAGTACGATAAATTAGGAGAAAGTGGAATCTATGCTCACTTTCCGGCTAAGAAACTAAGCAAAGAGGAAATTAAAGAAATAACTGGAGGGGAAGATATTGAAGAGTGAAAAAATGGACGAAAGTAATTTACATTTCGATCTTAAGGGAATTCCGATAACAACTAATGGATTTAAATGGTCTTTAAATGCAACTTTACTTTATTTAGGGTTAAATGTGTTATCTATTGTGATGCCGACAGTAATGGTAATTTCATTTTTTGGTTTTGCTTTAGATTCAAATTTCTTTCATTGGAGGATTTTATTAATATTTATAGATGTTTTTGCATGGTGGGGTTCTTATATTCTTATAAGTTTGCTCCTTGGTAAACTTTTTTTAATTATACTAAAATTAATTCACGTGCCAAAAGAAGGATTATTTCCTATTGAAAAGAATAGCCGAGATTACTCTTTTTTTTGTTTAAGAGTTTCTATAAAAAAATTCATTTTTTGGATATGGAATAATTTTTGTTTTCCTTGGGTGAGTAATTTTGCGTTTAAAATTTGTGGGATTAAGGCAGATTTTAAAAGTACGATGTATGATGGCTGGAGTGATGTAGAATTTATAGAATATGGAGACAATATAATGATCGGACAGGGCGCTCAAGTATTCTCAAGTACCATTGTTAGAATAGATAATAACGATTATTTATTGATCAAAAAAGTAATTGTTGGCGACCATGTTGTTTTAGGAGGTAATTCTATTGTTTCACCGGGCACAATTGTAGGTAAAGGTGCAACTCTTGGAGTATGGACGGTTACATATATTAATCAAGTTTTAGATCCCGATTGGATTTATATTGGAAACCCGGCTCGAAAGTATAAGCCTGCTCAAAAGTTAATTGAAGAGAGCAAAAAACAACCAATGAGAAGAATTGTTGATAAAAGAGAGAGAATTCCATTTGATGTTCAGCGGTTTGTGAGCAAAAATCATGAAAATAAATAGAAATAAGATAATTTCTAATCGATATTTTTCCTTTCTTTTAACCGTTTGAGTGCTTTACGTTCTAATAATTTAGAATAAACTTCCCATTTATCCTCCGATTCTCCGGGTTTTTTTCTTTCAATAACAAATTGACAAACTTCAGCACCAGAAGGTATTGTTGATTTAAATTCTACTTGAAAATCTGAACTTAAAACATGTTCACGAAAATAATTAATAATGCCTTGAACCAAATACCGTTGCACTCGACAATCAAAAGCGGAATAAACATCTTGAAGTGGGCACCATAAAATTTTGAATGAGCAGGCATCCATATTGTCAATTTTTGGAGCTTCAATCGAAGTCCAAGATTGAGTATTGATTATTGTCCCTAAAAAACTCATTATTTCAACATCAGAAACATCAGAAGGAATTTCAACATTTTTTGCAATTTGTCTACCCATATCATAACCAGTCTTAATCAATGCGTCATTTACTGCTTTTTGCCCTTCTATTCCAAATCTTGCTTCATTTTCTTTTAAGATGTTGATAACTGCTTTTGACATAAACAACCCAAATTGGAGTAATCAAGTTGGATCAAAATCATCACGACCTTGAACTTCTTCTCTAAAACGATCTAAAGCTTCTTTAAATGGTTCACCAAATTTAATTCTAAGCCAATTTTGTTCTTTACGATTTGCCCCTTTTAGGATTCCACGTTCTTTCAATCAAAATCTCTCCTAAAATTATTAAACATCATAAAAATTGATACTGAAGAATATTACTTAAAGTTATGCCTTGTTCTATATTTCAAAAATAAGAATCCTCCATTGAGATCATTATTACTTTAGAATTTATTTGTTGGAGAAGGGTTAAAATGAGGTAAAATGTAAAGAGATAAATAGTAAGTATTGAGTTAATTATTTAATACGACAAATATATAATAAGAATTTGATGAGAAATGTATAAACTCGTGCTTTTAAGACATGGGGAGAGTGCTTGGAATAAACAAAACAGATTTACAGGTTGGACTGATGTAGATCTTTCAGAAAAAGGAGTTGTGGAAGCAATTGAAGCAGCGAATATGTTAAAAGAAGGAGGTTTTACATTTGATATCGCTTATACCTCTGTACTAAAAAGAGGGGTTCGAACACTTTGGATTGTGTTAGATGAGATGGATTTAATGTGGATTCCTGTACATAGAGCATGGCGATTAAATGAAAGACATTACGGTGCTTTACAAGGTAAATTTAAAGCAGAAATGGCGGCTGAAGTAGGAGAAGAACAAGTACTTATATGGAGAAGGAGTTACGATGTGCCTCCCCCAGCTCTTAAAACAAGTGATCCAAGATATCCTGGAAATGAAGAAAAATACAAAACCTTAACCGCGGCAGATCTTCCTTTAAGTGAATGTTTGAAGGATACAGTTGCAAGAGTATTACCTTATTGGCATGAGATCATAGCTCCCACTATAAAATTAGGCAAAAAAGTGATGATTACAGCCCATGGAAACAGTTTAAGAGCACTGGCTAAATACCTGGATAATGTTCCTGATGAGGAAATTATTAAGTTAAATATCCCTACTGGCATACCTTTAATCTATGAATTAGACGAAGATTTGAAGCCGATTTCCCATCATTATCTGGGAGATGCTGAAAAACTTGAAAAAGCAATAGAGGCCGTAGCAAGTCAGGGAAAAGCAAAATAATTTTTACTATAAAAGTTGAATTAATTTTTAAAAAGAGTAAATTTAAAATAATCTCTCATATGCTTTGAATTGAGTTTTATATTAAATAAAAATCAAAGAGCTTGAAAATTTGACATTTAGAGGCCATCAAAAATTATTTACACGTAAAAATGTGATAAAAATTTCTCTTATTATTTTTATCATATCATCCTTTGCTCAAATGCCTATTATTTCTGTTAAAGCCGAATCTTATACTGATATTTCTGTGCAAACAGCTTATGATATGATTAATAATAAAACACTCTACCCTGATTTATTTATATTAGATGTAAGAGAGCAATATGAATATGAGGGAAATCATTTATATAATGCTACTTTAATACCTCGCCTTGAAATTGATAGTAGAATTAGTGAACTTTTACCTTATAATGACACAGAAATAATTGTATACTGCATGACAGGAGGTAGAAGCGCATTGGCAAGCCAGAATCTTGCTGAAAATCATAATTTTACGAAAATATACAACATGCTTGGGGGAATTAATACATGGATAGGAGCAGGTTTTCCTGTCTGGACTCCACCTTATTCTGATATTTCTGTGCAAACGGCTTATGATATGATTAACAATAAAACCCTCTACCCTAATTTGCTCATATTAGATGTAAGAGAGCAATATGAATATGATGAAAGTCATTTATATAATGCTACTTTAATACCTCGCCTTGAAATTGATGGTAGAATTACTGAACTTTTACCTTATAATGACACAGAAATAATTGTTTACAGCATGACAGGAGATAAAAGCGCATTGGCAAGCCAGAATCTTGCTGAAAACCATAATTTTACAAAAATATACAACATGCTTGGGGGAATTAATGGATGGATAAGTGGAGGGTTTCCTGTTTGGACTCCCGAGGATGGAACTAATGGACAATCACAACCTACTATTGGAATTTCACTAAATTTCTTTTTCGTAATATTGATAGGAACTGTGTTATTTGTCATTTTATATGCTAAGAAACACAGAAGTGCATTATAAAAATAATAAAAACTTGATAAAAATAAAAAACACTAATCCTATATTGTATTTTGCAATCTTGCCCAACGGAACTAGTCTCTAAATTGAAGAAAATAAAGATAAAAAATAGTTAAAGTTTAAATTATAGCTGTCTGATTATGAGTTAATAAATCACCATGTCATTCCTGCCGCTTTGAAAGAATCACTTACCCCTTGTAAATATTCAATATCTATATTAAAACCTTCTATTTCATTGATTAAAGGTAAGAAATACTTTTGTATTTCCACATACGCTTCTTCTACTTTTCCTCTCTCTGTATAAATCACGTGGTACTGTTTACTACCATGAATACCCCAGCTGTATTAAAAGCACGCCATTTTGTTGTAAAAGGTATCTCCCTAGGTCTTTTTAAATATAACTTTCCTACATCCATTGCTTTATGCAAAGGAAACCATACTGTTACCATGAAAATTGCCATATCTTCATTTCACCTTTCATTTATTTTTTTTATCCTAGATTTAATGGTAAATATTATTTTACATCAATATTATTTAAAAATTATCATTTTTGTAAAAAAAACCCCATAGAAAAAAATTAAAAGCATTAAAGAAATTGTTTTAATATATACAAAGGTTTTAACATATGGTCAAAAGATTATTTATAGACAATCCAGCTATCTCTAATATTGTATTTTACCCACGCAAGAGCTCTGTTCCACAAATTACAGATTCAAATATTAGAGTTTTACAATTTCAGATTAACAATGATATTACAATTGGCGGATTTTTCTATTTAAATAACATAAACCTTCCCACAATTTTGTTATTTCATGGAAATGGAGAAATTGCAGCAGATTATCAACATTTTTTAAATCTCTTTTTTGAATGTAGTGTGAATTTAGCTGTAGTAGATTTTCGTGGTTATGGTTTTAGTTCTGGAGACCCGTTTTATAGTAGTTTAATTGTCGATGCATTACCAATTTATAATGAATTCTATAAATGGTTGATTGAAAATAATTTAAATGATTCTCTTTTTGTATTAGGACGTTCTCTAGGAAGTGTTTGTGCCGCCGAAATTGGAGCGCATAACCCTGAAAGTTTAAATGGGATAATATTTGAAAGTGGATTTGCTAGTATCTATAATTTAATGACTAGATTATTTAGAGTTAGTGGATCAGGCATAACGCATGAAACATTAAGGGAGTATTCAAATGTTATCAGAATCCGAAAAATAAGGAAGCCAGTTTTGATTATTCATGGTACTCAAGATTGGATTATTCCTTGTGAGGAAGGAAAACTAATTTATAATAGTGTATTTGAAGAGATCGAAAAAAAATTAGTGTTAATAGAAGGTGCAGGGCATAATGATATCTTTTCCTTTAAGAATGAATATACTCTACCCCTTAAAGATTTTATAGAAAAAAATAAATAATGATTCTCGTATTCCTAATACTCTCTTCCTAATTGAAAATTACATATTAAATGAAAAACACCAGCACTTGGTTAAAAATTGGTCTAAAGAACATTTTAGTATATAAACTCTTTTTAATTAATTAAAGGAAAGAGAAAAAGAGAAGTGACTATTATTGACCGAGAAATTTTATAATTTTTGTCCGTATTGTGGTAAGAAACTACCAAAATTAAATATTGAGAAGTTAAATTTCTGTAGTTTGTGCGGCAAAAAATTATACAAGTCTAAAATAAGAAAATTGTGTACAATCTGCCATGAAAAAATTAAAAGCGAACCAACTAATGTTATAAAATGTTCGTTCTGTGGAAGTATGTATCATTTAACTTGCGTTTCATCTTGGCTTCTAAAATATAATGCATGTCCGATGTGTCAAAATGTTTTTCTAATTCCAAATAAGGTTCTACTTTCATGAAAGTTAATAGGCTAAAAAGCAAACAAAAAAAAGTGTTTTATTTTAAAAATTTAATTAGTGAATTAAAAATTCATTCATTAGAATTTCTTTAAATTCAATGTCTCTGTTATCAAAAGAAATGATTTCTTCTCCATCATATATATCTGGAGTATGGTTTTTCTTAAATAACATAGAAAAAGGGATTGATAAATTCATAAATTTGAGTCCATCTTCATAGACATCCAATTCTGGGTTAAGTTCCTGAAATTTTTTATCTAATATTCCTATACTCACTTTTATCCACATCGATTTCTTTAATAATAAACTATTCAATTTCGAATATTTATTTTAAAAGTCCCGACAAATTTAGTGAAAAATAAAAAATTATGATCTATTCAATTAAGAATTCTCCCTTATGTAGTAATAAAATATTAAAAATTTCAAGATTATTTATTATAGATCCTTTTGATTGAATGGGACATTTTCTTTTCCAGAATATGATTTTAATCTATGAGAAATTCTTCTCTCAATATATCTTTATAATTAGAATTGGATATTTTCAGAGAGTCATCTGTATTAAATGAATAAATATCAACCGGGAATTTTTCATTGTAGATATTTAAAATTAAGATAATTAAGCTGGAAATATTTTTGAAGCATTCTCTACAATTTTTACGGCGAAATAAATCTGTTATGAGCTTTGAAAGAACCTTGAATTTCTGCTTTTGAACAATTCTTCTGTTTGTTGATTTTTTAGATTTAAAAATAGTATTCAAAAAAACCTCGATTTTCCTTTCGATAATTTGCGAATTCAACATGTTTTCAGAAAATCAATTGATTTTATGAACTATCTTGAAAGAAATATAAAAAGAGAGTGGTTTTTTCCGGAGACCGATTTAAAGTTATATCTTTATTGATATTGATATTCACAAAGGCATTCAAATTCATTCATTAAAATTTCTTGGTATTCCGGATGTCTTCTAGCGAATAGTATTTTCTCGTTTCCAAAATAAATGTAAGTACATACTATTGTATTTCCTACATTTGAAAAAGGTACACTAATAGTTGAGAGATCAGATGTGGGGTTCTGTTCCGAGAATCGAAAAATTTCTTGAACTATTTTATAAATATTGTCTGAGGCCATTATATATTCATCTTTAATGATGTTTTGAATCTATTTGCTTTTTTGATATAAAACTAGTCGTTTTAACTTATTAAAACATTAAGAAAACCAAATGTTTTTATATAAAAAACAATGAACCCCCCAATTCTTCACAGGGGTAAAATGAGAGGAGATTTAATTTATAGTTAACTCAAGATTTATTGGTCCATTGGAAGTTAAAATAAGATGTGGACTGTTCATACCAATAATTTTATTAAGCAATTACAAATTCTTGCTTAAGGATGAGTTTATATTCATGTTCTCGTTTTTGAAATGGTATATTTTCTATTCCGGAGTATATATCGGAAGATTTAGCGCGCTTGACTAATTCTGAAAACGGAACAATCGCATTTGATATATCAAAAATTAATTCTGAAGCATTTCTGATATCATTTTCCTGAAAATCTTTAATTAACATGATTAAATCACACGAAATTTAATTTTTATTATTATTTTTTTTATTAAATTCTTTTACAACATATTTGAATACTTCATGGTAGTATTCTTTTGGCCTCTTTCCATGCATACTAAAATTTTCACTCAAGTATTTTCTTTGTTTTCTCGTATTAGTCACCACGCTTTTTCATTAATGCGAATTTTCTCTATATTACTAAAGTTCATAATTTATATTTAAGAAAATGTGGTAAAATATTGAATATAATAATTATCCAAAAGCAATTAATATGGAAATTATAAAATATTTTAACAACTCCTACAATACATTAAACTATTTCTTAATAATAAGCAAAAATTTTATACTTAATTAATTTAAAGTCTGTTAAACTACTCTATTTGAAAATAGAGAAGATTTTAAATAGTTTTTATTAAAGAGTGGAAAAGATTTTACTTACATTATTAAATCTGAAAATTCATGTCTTAAAATCAGTTTGAAATTAGGATCTCTTTCTTTAAAGGGAATACTTTCATTTCCAGAGTAAATATCTACTGGTTTAGGAGATTTAAAGATTTTAGAGAAAGGAATTACTGCTTTTGATATATTAGATTGATATCCTAAATATACATCATTTGAACTTCCTAACATTTCTTTATATTTATATAGAATTTTTCCTGAACTCATTTTTTTTTATCTCATTATTTTGAATAATTAAGTTGGGAAGAATTTTCCATCTTCATACGCAAGTTTTAGACCAGCAGTCTCTAATTCTTGAGTGTTTGTAAAAATAATTTTTCTTAGTGTTTTTGCATCAATATCTAATTCTTCTGCTAGTTCATCAGCACTGATACTTTTTATAGTTTTAAACAACTCAGCCAATCGTCTTATTACATGACTTTCTGATTCTGTCAGTTCTTTTTTAACAGGGACTTCTTTATATTTGCTAATAACTTGTCTTCTAATCGCAGCAAAATTAATTCCCCAATTATTTCGAATTAATTCAGAATTATCTTCTATCCAATCTCGGATTATTTGGTAAATTACAGAAGATTTTGATCTTCCCTTTACACCTATTAAGTTTTCTATTATTTTTTCAGTAACTTCATCGACACTGACAGTTATTCTCTTGGATTCTAAGTCTATTTCTTGATTGATTATCTCAGTATTAGGTGTCATTTTTACAAGCAAATAAATTTAAAAAATTAATCGACAAAATTAAGAAATTAAAGATGAACCAAGTATTTAAATGTTGCTTTTTTGCATAATATTTGCATATATCTTGAGATAATATTACCCCAATTACTGATCAAAAATGCATCAATTGTGATGCATAAATTTATATATGAAATCAAACTAATAATATCTTAATAGTATCGAAATATTACTTCGATATTGCCGACATTTAAAAAATGAACTTAAAGTGTGTGTGTAAATGTTAGAATTATATACCCCTAATTATGAAGTAATCAATACAAAGGAACGAATTACTATTGATTTAATAAAAGATGGTCAAGAATTTTTAAAGCAATTTGAGATAAAAAAGGATCTTTTATTAGACACTATTTCCCTAGTCTATAAATATTTAAGAAGTAATAGTAAGATTCCGCAAAATGTATTTAAGTTCTTTATTGGTGCATATTACATAATTTCAAGACATCCATTTGCTTTTCCTGCTCATGAATCTAAAAAAGAATTTTGCAAGAAATTTGGACTTCCTATTAGTTCTCTAGAATATTGTGTAGAGAAAATAACAGAGAGTTTGAACTATATCGTAATTTTAGATGATAAAAATTTCCCATACTATATTGATCCAAAGCGAGATATCAGCCTGAATGTTATTAAAAAAATGGTAAAGTCTAGAGTAGATAAAGAAATGATGAAATTTCTAGTTTACAATAAACCGATAAATTCACAAATTTTAACCGAAGAACTAGTTAGGGAAATTATATCCGAACATAAAGCTTTTCCTGAAGAGTTGTTTCGACAGCTATATGAATTGACCCTTAATTTTGTAGAAAATGAGTTTGTGGAATATAATAATTATATTTCATTACAAAATAAGTACTTTTTTTAAAGGATCGTTCTAAATCCCCATCCTTTTTCTTAAGAAGGAATAATTCTCCTTTAGTAAAGCTTCAAACCTTTTAATATATTATTCACTTTAGAAAAAAGGCCTAAAACTAAATTTAACTCTTTTTTCGACATAAATTTTCTTCCAAAAATATTTCTAAAAGCAAAATACACCTTGTCTTTCTTATAAGGTGCTATTTTTAGAGTATCAATTATATTTTTTATAATCTCAAATAATATTAATCGATCTTCTCTATCAGCTATTAGAACGGGATTTTTTCCTCTTCCAATATTTATAACGTTAAGTTTTTTAAACAGTTCATATAACAAAATTCCACAAGCGTGAGATAAATTTAGGACGGGATATTTATCGTTCGATGGAATCCTTATAAGAATATCTGCTCTACTAATCTCTTCATTAGTAAGTCCTCGAGATTCTTTCCCGAATAAAATTGCAATTTTAAAAGGTTTGTCTGAAACAGGAAGAGTAAAGTCATCAGGATATATTGATAATCTCCTAATATTTGAATAACTCTTTCCTTTCGCTGTTGTTGCTATAACAAAATCATAATTTTTAATGAGGCTTTGAAATTCAGTTAAATGATTGTTCTGATTATTTAATTCAATAAATTCTGCATTCAATAGGATATTTTTACCATGCATTGCATATCCTTGAGTATTGTAGCTTAAAATCTTCTTTACGCTTTCAATTGGATTAAAAATAACTAATTTCGTAAAATTGAAATTTTCCATTAATCGAGCAATTGAACCTATGTTCGCGGCAGTCTCAGGTTGTACTAAAATTACAGTGAAATCTAAATTTTCATAATCAGGTACTTTATTTTTTCTCTTCAAATCTTCATTATCTCTTTTTTATTATTAATATTATCCAATTCTCAGTATCTCCTCATATTTTAATTACTTTTCAAGAAAATCTATAATGATTTTATTTACTTCAGAGGCTCTTGATAACGTCATAAAATGTCCCGCTTTATCAATGACCTCTAAAGTACTGTTAGTAATTCGTTTATGCATTTCAATCATGGCTGTTTTTGGTATAAGTCGATCATGAGAAGCTCCAAGTAACAAAGTATCGTGCTTTATTTCACTTAACCTATCAAGTGTATTATGTTCTTTCATTATATTCCCTTGATTTATAATGTCCTGAGGCCTCGAAGGATCAATTGTTTTTTCTTCAATTAAATCTTCCATGGAAAAAGAATTATAGAACTTCCTTTTAGGATTTTTCTTCATTTCACGTTGAAAACTTTGATGATATAGCATTTTAATACTGTTTAAGAATGCTTGAGTAGGATCAGTTTTTAATAATTCCACTTCTTTTATTCGATTTGCAACTATTAAATTAACATGTTCTTCCTCAGCTTTGGCATAGGTTGCTATTAATACAAGTTTTTTCACATATCCAGGAAATTTTAATACAAAATTTTGTGCTATCATTCCACCAAAAGACCGACCGATGAGATGGGTAGATTTTATTTGCAGTTCGTCCATTAAATCTTTAATATCATATAGGACATCATTCATTGTGTAGGAATAATCAGGTCTTTCTGATCTCCCCGTTCCTCTTCTATCAAGAATAATCATTCTAAATTTCTTGCTGAAATCTTCAATCTGAGGTTTCCAAACTTCTTTTTTAGAACCAAATCCATGAAGGAATATTACTGGAAATCCATCACCATAGGATTCATAACAAATTATAACTCCATTTACTGCCGCGAAACTCATATTGATCAATAATCAAGTAAGAAATAATTAAATTATTATTCTTTCAATTTAAGCTAGAGGAGCTAAGGAAGTCTTATGAAAGATATAAATACCAAAAGTATCATTAAATAGTTAAGAAGGAATTTTGCATTTACATAAGAATATTAACAATTAGGAAATTAATTCTATAAATATAAAAAATAATTGTAGGTTGGATTGAGTTTAATGACTGTATATAAAAAAATCGGAGAATTCCTTGAATTTGTCAATATAAGTAATAAGGAATTTACATTATTTGAATGGAAACCTCCAAACTCATATAGAAGATTTGACTTAGATTTAAATATTGTAAAGGAGAATGTGATGAGTGACATTTTTTTTCATAGAGACAAGGGCAATATGAAAATTGTATTTATTCGAAAGAATGACCTTTTATATACAGTAGGATCTAGTCCTCAAATTCAATATCAGTTATTGGAAGCTTTATTAGAGCAAGTAGATATGGAATTTAATGAAATGTACGATATTGGAGTAATTTTATCTTACGGCAATTCTGATTCTAATATATTTAATGGGTTTACTGAAATCATTGATAATATCATAAAAAATTTTGGTGAATTAGATATAGTTAAAAGAATTCATGTAGAATGTCGAGTTTGTAAAACAGTTCTCCCCTTATTTGTTAAAAAAAGTTTTATAGACAACGCAGAATCCTACCCTGTTCCTATAGTGTATATGCATAAAGGGCATGCAATTCTCTGTTTTATCGACCAAAATTATCAGCATCGCGGAGTAGAACTTGTGAATATAACGGGGTAAAATCAGCTCTAGTAAGAAATATTGAGATGTTATATGCTATTGTTTATTATAATATATAATATACTTATTTTTAGAAACTTTTGAGAAAAAATGAGTTTTCAAGAAATTTATAAAGTCTGTATTATAGCGAGCAGAGGAATAAGCAATGAAGAATTAACTAGTAAATTTTTGAATCGAATATCTTCTTCTAAGGAAGAATATAAAATATTGGTAAGCTCTTATAATACTCTGTATTCAGTAGAAGACCATGTAAAACTCGAATTTTGGATTTTTCCATATGAGTCTATTATGAATATTTCTAACTGGGAAGAGTTTGCGTGGACACATATTAAAGATTCTAAAGGATTAGTAGTAGTATATGATATTACCAAGACAGAAACTTTAGATTGGATATTAATTAAGATTCATAAGATAAAAAACAGTTTAGATGACATCCCACCTATTTTATTAGTCGGAAATAAATTAGAGTTAAAAAAAAATAGACAGATTTCAGCAAAACAAATTAGACTTATTAAAGAAAGTAATGACATATTTTATTCAGAAGAAATTTCTTTAAACTCAGGAGAAAATATAGAAAAAATGTTTATGAAATTAACAAAAATGATGGTACGTAAAACTAAACCCGATTCTAATATTGAAATTAAAAGATTTACTAATAAAAAGGAAAAATTATATCTCTCCCTTCTTATAGCGGTTTCAATAGGTGGTGTAAGCTTAATCGTGAGTCTAATTATGTATTTCGTTATATTGTTTTCATAAATAAATTT
>LAZR01001027.1_pt1 | contig 18738 bp, 28 predicted proteins | sample 329461 | NCBI WGS metagenome assembly LAZR01 (sample SAMN03002196, study PRJNA259156) | marine sediment metagenome | biome: sea floor; feature: Hydrothermal impacted sediments; material: marine sediment; isolation source: Loki non-amplified sample from Loki's castle hydrothermal vent sediment ...
GAGCACCAGTCCCACAGCCTGTAATGGTTGCTATGTTTAGCCATGATCATCCTCCTTGCTCAAAATGAAGCTCCGAGCCTTACAGTCCAGCTCCTCCCGAAAAATCTCTTGTAACCTTACAAGCCCTTCCGGCTCGAACTCTTTACGGAACGGTCCCCATTCATTCAGAGTTTGCAGCGCCCGGAACAATGTGTATCTCTTGTAGGCCGGTGCTGCGGAAAAATTCCTCCTCCAGGTTTCTATGTCCATAGTGCTCACCCCCTTATTTATTATACTTGTCATTCATTTGCCGGATAACAGAGATATGATGCTCTATTGATTTTACGTCATCCTCAAGATCCAAACAGAAGTTTTCCACATCCTCATGATCTACGCTATAAGGTCTAACGTCTCCCAGATTGTCAAGCATGTTCCTGCAAGAATTATTGATGTTTTCCAAAGACTCAATGGGTATATTTGACATGATTTTATCCCTCCCAAGTTAAAGATTGTTTTATACGATGACAGTTCGGGCACTTAAAAGTTAATATTTCACGTCCAGTACAAACATCACGACTAATAGATCTAACATCAATCTCGTTAGTTGGCCATTCGTGTACGCACAACATACATATGACTTTTTCTGTCTTCTCCTCTCCCATCATATCCCCTCCTTATGGCCTGTCTCATCAGTGCCAGGTAGCCATCCCCGGTCAGACGAGGCTCACGCCCCGTTTCGACTTAGTCCTCCTTCTCTTCATAATAATACTGGGTGTGTTCCACCCAGGTGGAAGGACAAATATGTACGTCATTGGCAAAATTTGTAGCATTCCAAGACACAGTACAACTTCTTCCCTTGCAGCATGCCTCTGTAGGCCTTTCCCCATGAGGCTTGCGAAGTTTTGCAAAGGCACGGTTACCTATGTAGAATATCCTTCCAGGTTTAATATTTCTAAATTCCATATCACACCCCTTTCGGTGAGCAGTCTAGGCCAGGATGAATCTTGACCCCAGTTAATAGCAAGTGTTTGATGTACTCGTCGTCGGGAAGGTATGAGCTAACGAAGACTTCGTCATTGTAAAGTGCGTAGGTCTTAGCGCCCAACTCGTCATGGTCCTCGAAAATCTTGAACCTTTTGAAGTCGTCTATCATGATGTCCCCCTTTAAAATATTGCTTGTAACATTCCTACTACGATAACAATACCACATAAAACTAATATGAACATGCAGCAGTTCACCACAAAATTCGAGACCTTATGTTTCTTTTTCATTGTATTCCCTCCATTATTTATTAGTGTCTGGCGGGAGCACGCTGCAAGGTGTCAGGAGGAGCCCAAGCATAGTTTGAAATCAGTTGTCGGCCCACAGTGGCCTCGTATCCACCCCTTGACTATGTCCTGCCTTATGTCCGTTACTCTCCCGCCCGGTGTGAAGGTCCCATTGTTTTGGGGACAGGCACTAGGTATTACACTGTAAATATAAAACCTAACAGCAATATAACACTACTGACAAGCCAAATTATCCCTAATATCTTTTTCATGCTGTTCCCTCCTTGTCTTAAATATTTGGGTTGTTGACAATACTCCTTATTTCATTGCTTAAAAAATAACAATACTCTAATCCTTGCAAAGACACTCCCGATTCTCTCTGCCATTTTTGTGCGTGTCGGATTGCTCTGTTTATGACATTGAATTTTCCTGCTACAGGCCATAGGTTAGAGCAATCTTGTCGTCTATAAATCTTGTTTATGGCCCTAACATTGGCGATACCTTCCAGGTCATCAGTAATCTTTGCAATTTCCTCCTAGGTAAAGTTCATGGTTTTTCCTCCCTGTTATTTTGATTGCCTCATCAGTGCCAAGGTATCAATCCTTGACAGACTGGGGAATGCCCCTCCCCAGTTTCGGCTTATGCAGAGCAATGTCCTGCGTCAATCAAGCTACTTGCCATCCTCCCATAGCTACCCTGCAAGGTCCAAGCCATGCCATTGTCAATCAACTCTTGGAAGAATTCCACCATCTCCTCTTCTTCCATTTCGCCAGCCTCGAAATTCAAGATCTTATCTATTATAGGCATTTCTCATCCTCCCTTTAAGTTGCCTTATGATACAATTGACCGCCAAAAAATGTGGAAGGTTCACCGTCCCCGACAATCTCAAGGACACATCGGCTGTGATAGGAAAAACCGCTCCACACTGGTTTTCCTGTGACTTTGATGTTGACAGCATAATTATCAAGAGTACCATGTTCTTTTAAACGAAACTGGCAACCAGGAAAAGAACTGTCAGAGAAACCATCCGACTCCCCGAGAGTTGCATACCAAGACCAAAGATCCCCTTGCACGCTATCACCTACTTTTGCAGTAGCTTTCTTTGTTGTGTCCATACTATTTATCCTCCTTCTCTCTTTGAACTTGATCATATGCACTCTCTGCCTGCTCACGAGTCGTCGTGATACCTTCCCGTGCTTGTGCTGCTATGATAGTGTTTACGAACAGTTCCCGTCGTGCATGAGGGTCATTCAGTATTGCCTTGATATCTATTCGTCTATTTGTCATGTTGTCCCCTCCCTTACACTTTGGTTACGTGAACCCCTACGCACTTAAATTTCATTGCAGGAATTCTCAGTCTACCCTTCCAACTATCACAGCCAAGATATTTATTGACTGTTGCCGCACGCACGTGAAATTCATCCCCCTCTTTAAGGTTGCCATTGCCCTGGCGTTCATCATACAATGCTGCGTGTATAGCGTCTTTGACTCCCCTTACCGTGTCGCAAACATTATACATTCCTATCGTATATAATACACTGTCCTCATGCATAATACCCTCTGCATCAGGGGTTGATTTCAAGTCCTCCACTACCCATGCATGTCCGTCGCCTTTCTTCCATACTGCCTTGACTAAATAATTCATGTTATTAGCCTCCCCAAAGCTTATTCAATAGAAGTTTAACAGTTATCCTTATTTTGGTCTTCCAATTGAACCGAGCATTACGCACTTTCTTGTCGTGCTCCTCTTTTTCCTCTCTATTCATTCTCTCGTATTCTTTTAAACCGTACATGATGTTGTCCTCCTTTATCCGTTTAAATACTTACCGTGGGGAGGTTGACGGTAGCTGCCAATACAGCCGAACGTCTCCGGGTGCATGTCATGCAGTCTTTACGTTTTGGAAGCTATCCTAACGCTGGCCACTTCCCATTGTAACCTCTCCCCGGTAAGTATTTAACACAAGCCTCACTTGGAAGTACAAACAGATCTGAGATATACACAGGGGAGTTGAACCCCATAGCCTCTCCCGGTCTCAGTCGGAAGTGTAAATGCTAGCTCCATTGGCAATAGACTTAATTTATAGTCTGTCTATCCCCATCACGTGTAATAATCTGCTTGTAACTTCCAAGCGAAGCTACAATCACCTATTAGCATACCAGAAAGGGAAGTTTGCATCATTGTATAATTGATGCAAGGCGAGCAACGAACTCTTAAGTGTAAGGGTAATGGACAGTCTGTCAAAGCACTTACTAGCCAATACACAACCCTTTTTTCGACGACTTCCCTCTCTGTTATGATAACAGATGATTGTAATCTGCGGTTCATTTCACCAGGACCGCACCCTGTTTCTCCCTAAGATCTGCAGGTCCGTCTCTGAGGCCCAACATGCCTCATGCCCGTCCTTCCCTACTATCTGACCGGAGTCGTTATAAGGCGGGAAGTACCTGGAACCAGTCATCCACCTATTTGTATGTCGTGCTGTGCGTGCCCCCTTTCCTGTTTCAACTGTCCTAATGTTAATTATCTATTCGGTACTTGTCAAGGGAAACTTAAGCTTTATTTATAACTATCGTGAATACCATGTAATGTCAACCACTTACCGTGAGGTTCACCGCTCCACATTCTGCCACATCAAGGCTTGACTTGACACATGCCACATTCACGTCAATGACATCTTGTCACCATGTCACTGGTCACAGTGTCACCAGTCACCGACCCTTGATTTCTCGTGGGTATGTAGAACGCGTGCGTGTGCATTAATGAGTGAAATGATTACACTTGTGACACGTTTGTGACATGGTTCACGACACATGAGGCATTTGAGGCATTCATGATGCCATTACCTGGACAGTTACCCGGGCAATATGTCCGCCTGCAAGCTCCATGCCAACGTGATGCAACGCACCGCAATCATTGACTATTCATCCTCCGGCCCATATTCCCTGCAAGAAATGTGCCATTGAGCGTTGACTTCTGGCAATTAGTGGTTATCTTATTGTAAGGGTTGAGGATTGTAAGTGGTTAAACAATCTCAACATGAAGTGGCTTAACATTGAACTATCTCTAAGGAATGAGTGATATCGTATACTTTTAGGAGGCAGCAGCAGTATGAACGAGCTAACGGTGCAAGACAAAAAGGACCTGTTTATCATATTACTTGAAGCAAATCAAGGACATGTGGCGAATACGTGTAAGGCTATGAATATAAGTAGAGCCTGTTACTACCTGTGGCGGGCTGAGGATGAGGATTTTAAGGGTATGTGTCATGATGTGAAGGAGGGGCTGATTGATCATGTGGAAGGGAAGTTGATGGACTTGATTAATGTGCTGGACTTCCAGGCGATTAAGACTTACCTGGCAGCGTATGCCAAGAACAGGGGTTATGGGACTGCTGTGGATGTCAATGTGGGAGGACAGGAGGGTAACCCTTTGACTGTTGTTGGTGTGTTGCCACCTGAGCCGGAGAGTTTGGAGGACTGGGAGAAGCAGGTAGGTGAAGCACGAACGCAACGATTACTAGAGGAGGGTAAGAAATGACGGACAACATGCAAGGACCATGCCAATACAACAGACCAAAGGACTATGTCAACTTTGTATGCAAGGAGCGTGCCAACACAGTGTGTGTGTTACCGCTAAAGTTCTCCTGCAAAAGCCGTGCCACAACGTGTCATGCAAAGATCGTGCCAATGGATTACATGCAAGTACCATGCCAAGCGTGTGCGCAAGCCAAGTGTGAGGAACACGCGTGTACGTGTGGTACATGCAAGGAGTGTGCCAAGTGACTACTGCAAGTACCATGCCACTATTCATATGCAAGTACTGTGCCAATAAAGGTATGCAAGAGTCATGCCAATGGCTTCAAGTACTACTCATGCAACAACCATGCCAACACTGCCTGCAAGTACCATGCCAATGCTACCGCGCGTGCTTCCGTCACTGGTCACGTGGGCCTGTATGCACGTATCATGCCAAATGACTACTGCAAGCATCATGCCACTATCCCCCTGCAACAACCGTGCCACATACCACACTGTGGTACACGCATGCAACAACCATGCCAGTTGCTACAACTACTACACTGTGGTATTACGTGACGCGTCATTAAACGCTGCCACCCACCCCCCGGGGGTACCCCCCACCCCGGATGCGGGTCGTCAAATACATCATATGGTACCAGTGTACCAAAACAGAGCTGAATTTTTTGAGATTTTTTGGGGAAAATTGACCCACAGACGGGTCCAGTCAATGACTGATTGGTTAGATCGGTCGGAAATTAAGGAGGAAACAATGAGCGCGACAATCGAAGATGTGGAAAGTGCATTAGAGGAAATTGCAGATAAATCTTCGGCTTCTAGGCCGTTGGCCAAGAAGCACAAGAAGCCTAAAAGGATATTGGATCTACCAAAAAGCCTAAAGGTTGGCGGACATAGGGTAAAGATAATACACCCTTATGACTTCCCGGAGGGCGCTGGAGCCATTGCGGATTACGACCAGGCGACCAATCAGATCCGAATCGGCTGTATTTCACATGATGGTAGGTATATCAGCAAGTCCTACGCATTCATTTGCTTCCTGCATGAGCTGCTCCACGCAATCGACGAGACGTCCAGCCACCATATCTTCATAGATCACGAGGACGCTCTGGACGCCGTAAGCGAGGGGCTGTATCAGGTACTGGTGGATAACAAGTCAATCAGGGATCTGCTCCATACGATGGGCAGGGTTCCTAGGGTGAAAAAGAAATGAGCGATAGAGTTAAGATGGTTTTATATATCACTGGGGCTGCAGTATACAGTGGCCTTAATTGGTGGATTTTCGTTTAAAGGGGAGGTAATACAATGAAAACATTCAAAGATCATCTTCAGTTTGACTCTGGTCGGTCCTGGGAACCATATTGTGGCGTAATTGGGATAGATGCAAACGGGAATCTTTATGAGGATTGCACAGGGGAAATGGTATTCCGGGGCAAAGATTACCCAGAAGAGACCTGGTTAATGGAACGTTTAACCCCAGAAGAGCGCGTGGAGCTGGCTATTGAGATGACCAGCCGGTGGATTCAATTCGCCGTGAAGGAGTGATATGATTACCCAGAAAGTGTCAGAGTATTACTGGTACCCACAGCCTGGACCCCAGGCAGAGGCCTATACCTGTCCAGTGGACGAGATCTTCATCGGCGGGACACGTGGCGGGGGCAAGTCGGATCTCCTGATCGGGCGGCAAGTCAAAGGGGCGTTGCGCCACGGTATCCAGTGGAATGGCCTGATGGTTCGGCGTAAGTATAAGGATTTCAAGGAGCTACGGCGTCGTTGGGACGAGCTTATCATGGCGGGTCTTCCGGCTGAGAGAGTCGGCGGGGAGAATCAGATCAACTATATTCGTTTCGCCAATGGTGCCAATGTATCCTTGGCCGCGATCAACGCTATTATTCAGGCCGATGATTTCCAGGGCCATCAGTATGTGGAAATTTCGCTCGACGAGGCCCCGTCGATCCCGTTTATCGGCCAATTGATGGATCGTCTCAAAGGGTGCCTTAGATCTCCGCATGGGATTAAATGTCAAATGGTACTTTCCGGCAATCCAGGTGGACCTGGAGCATCCCAAATCAAGGTGATGTTCATTCCAGAATGTGATGGCGGCGAGGCACCTGTGGGTGAAGGGCAGGTAAACCGTATATTTCACACACTATTCGACGGGACAGAGGTTGTTTTCACTCGCGTTTTCATCAAGTCTGTTTTATCCGATAACCTGGTGTTGAAGGATATGGACCCGTTGTACGAGGCGAGGCTGAGATCCATCAACGACCCTGCGCTCGTGGCTGCATGGCTGGATGGCCGTTGGGATGTATTCGTGGGCCAAGCCTTCAACTTCACTGAGCGACATATTGTCGAACCCGTGTGGCCCATCCCGGAGCATGCCCCCATTGTCATGACATATGACTGGGGCTATGGTGCCCCCTTCTCCATCGGCTGGTGGTGGGTTGACAATGACGACCGGATCTACCGCTTTGCCGAGTGGTATGGATGGGACAAGGTCACGACCAATGTGGGCTTACGACTCACGGACGCTGAAGTGGCGGAAGGTGTCATGCAGCGCGAAAAAGAAATGGGCATTTGGGACAGAGATATCAGGAGGTTGGCCGATCCTACCTGCCAGAATAAGAAGCCGGATTACAAGGGGGGTGGGCAGGGGGATTCCACGATGGACGAGTTTAAGGCTGTCCATCCCAAGCTGGAGCTTTTCGCTGGAGATGCCAATAGGGTACTGAAAATACGACAGTTTCGCAACAGACTGCGTATCCCCGACGATCCCAAGGAAAAGCCAATGCTGGTGGTTTACAACACTTGTAAGCAATTCATCCGCATTATACCCGATTTGTGTATAGACGAGTTAACTGGGGAGTATTTGGAGAAAGGACAGGAGCTTCACCCCTTTGACGATGCCTGTCACGTCTGCATGGACAGACCCCAGGGTGCGGATGAAGATGCCCTGAAGAAATTCCACGATGAACAAGTCAAGAAAGAGAAAATGGCGGCTCTCGACAGTGCTTCTATGGTAGCAGCACTTGAAATTGACAAGATCATATCCGACCTGCAAGATGAAGAAGAGGAAAACACAAACATGGAGGAGGTATTTTTCGATGACTAATTCTGAAGAAATAAAGGATCTAACCGAAAAGGAAATTGAAATAGCATATGTCAGAGCCAGAAAAGAAGCTAGAGTATTCCATCAAACCCATTTCATGCCCACAGTCACGATAGAGGATTACGTGCAAGATTGCATGGAAGGCTGGTTGAAAGGGCACAATATGTACCTGTCTCTGCTCGATTCCTTCCGACGACTGGCCCCGCTCACCCGATATCAGTTTAAGAAAGATCCTTTCATTCCGCAAGTGGTTCACCACACGGGCGGCAATATTGTAGACGACGAGGAAACGGTTGCGAAGATTGAACAAGTTGTACTTCTATCTCAATTGCGAGAGATTATCCCCGAGAAGGTGGATACGGTGACAGCCGTCATTATGGACCGCTACTATTTTCATGGGGATACCCTCGCTGAGATCGCATATCATTTTGATAGGAGCACTGCCTGGGTTCACGATAAAAAGGAACAAGGTCTTTGCCTCATGAAAGGAGCTTTAGATGACTGATATTATTATACTTGTACTCCTGGGACTTAACGTTGTCCTTTGGTTAAACAACATCGTAGCAAGCAGGCGATCTTCCGCCCGAGAAGATAAGTTAATACAGGCTGTTATTGCCAACAACGTAAAGGAACTTCATCACTCACCCAAAGACGAGCGCAAGGATATGAAGCTCGAATCCGCTTTGGCAGAAAAGGCCCTGGCTCTTGAGTCCTTTAATGAGGAGCCTACTCCTGGTGTTTATCCCGTCACATAAAGGAAGATATGAAATATTCCCCTAGTCATAAACCAACGGATTCGGCTATATTGCTGGACGTGAACGATGTATTTAAACCGTTCGTGGACCCTGTACGTACTATCCTTGAGCGCACCTGGTTCCGTAACATACTGTATTACTTAGGTGAACAGTGGTTATCCTGGTTCGAGTCCCGGAACACATTTGGAAGGCGCTCCGAGATCAACGTGAACATACCCACGCCTGTCAGCAATATGGTGAGGGATTATGTCAAAAGCACTGTAGCTTTAACTACGAATAAGAATTTCGCCACCACGGTATGGCCCAACAGCCGAGAGCAGTCTGACAAGGATGCAGCCAAATTGGCCGAGCTGGTTATACGCTGGCTCGACACGATAAATGATAATGAAGCCGAGGACATAAAGGAACTGACGGAGTTTTGGCGTACCATTTGTGGTAACGCCTTTGTACGTGTGTTTCCTGACAATGACCCCGGAAAATACGTTATCGGAAATGCTGGCGAAATAATCCCTGCCCCTCCCGAGTGCGCTATTGAAGTTGTTATTCCTTTTAATGTGGAAGTGGACTCCCTGGGCTTGTTATTGCGGGATAAGGCTTACATAGGTATAAAATCCCTCAAGTCGAAGGCTTGGGTAGAGGCCAAACACGATATAGAGTTGAAGGGCACGGAAAGTCTTGCCGAGGTAGAATACCAGAAACAACTCATGACCCTGGTCAGTAATGTAAGCCCTTGGAAAGGTAGGGGATTCGACACCTCCAACCTGGAAATCAACAGTTTGCAACTGGTGGTGTATAAAGAGATGGAATTCAAGCCCACCAAGGAGTATCCCAAGGGGCGTTACACCGTGACCGTGGGAGATCAAGTCATTGTAAACAAAGCCGAAATGCCTATACCCGTGGCCAAAGACGGCTCCTGGTATTACACGCTTACTCATTTTGTGTTCAACAACACTCCGGGCTCCTTTTGGGGCACTGGCGGTGTCGATGATCTAATAAGCCCTCAGAACACTGTGAATGAGATTGACCAGGCAATGAGTACCAATCGACGTTCCCTGGGCCGTCCGTGGGTACTGACCCCTGCAGCTCTCTCACTGAAGAGGATCTCAGCAAGAGGTCAGGCTTTGCTGGCGCTGGAGTATAATCATAGATCAGCAGGCGGCGCTAAACCTGAAGTGCAGCCTGGCACCCCGTATCCCTCGCAGATTCTGGATGAGCGTAAAATCCACAAGGAAGTCGCTCAGGAAGCTGCAGGAGATCCTAAGAACGTGCTCCGGGGGCAAACACCTGGGTCCGGTGCATCCGGTGTCATGGTGGACATACTACGGGAGACCGCCGAGCAGTCCCATACCCCGGACATTAAGCGCTTTTACCGCGCCTGGAACAGGGTGCAGAAGAAGCGGTTGATAATTGTACAGGATATAACCAAGGTTACACAGCTTATCAAGATTCCAGGTGAAGGGAATGAGATCCTCATTAGGAATTTCAAAGGGGCGGACCTTCGCAACAACACAGATGTCAAGTTGGAACTGGATAGCGGATCTTCAACCACCAATGCCGGACGTAACCAGTTCCTCATGACCTTGATAGAGCAAGGATTTTGGGGGGAGATGTCTGAGCATCCTGAGATCCGGAGAGAGTTACTTCGCCGAATGGGCATGAGCGGGTTCCCTGAAGTGGAGAACATCCATAGGGACAGGGCCGAGTACGAGAACAGCTTAATTGCGGCAGGGAATGTTACAAATATCGCCCTACCCAACATGCCTCTAAAGGATGCTGACGGAACCGTTGTACAGGATGAGGACGGCGAGGACATGCTTATGTTCCCCGATTCCTTCGATCCTGTCTTCCGGCTCGACAACCACCCGGTGCATATGCAGGTGTTGGATGTTTTGATATTTAGTCGTGAGTTCTTGAAATTCTCCGAGGAGAGACAGACCTACGCCATAGCGCACAGGGACATGCACGAGCAAGCGATGAAGATCCAGGTCCAAGAACAGTTGCGGGATCAAATGCGGCTGGAGCAAGGGATAGCGGCAGAAGCCGAAGCAATGAGCCCTCAGCCTGGCCTCAGCGAAGAGGATCTACCTACAGAGCCTGGGCCGTCCATTGGCCCTGAAGGTATACCCGAAGGGCTCGGAACAGGTGGGGGAGGAGGAGTAGCGTAATGCCTGAGAAAAATGAACTCTTGGATCTTGCCACTAAAGCGTGGAAGATGATAAAGAAAAACGTACGCGGAAGAAGTGGCAGCGTGACCAAAGCACCTAAGAAGGTCAGTAGCGCACTTATGGGTGTCCGTGGATACCGTGAAAATATGCGACAAAACAAGAGGTAAAGGAGAATTCGACAATGCCTATGTATTATAAAATGACGAGTATGAAGAAAAGCCCTAAGAAAGCCAAAAGCGATATGATGCCGGATAAGATAACGGAATATGACAAGTATCCTTATGGTCTTTCCATCAGTCTCAATTACGACTCGCTCAAGAAACTCGGTTACAAAGCTGAGGACTTCAAAGTCGGCGGGGAAATCATGCTGCAGGCCACAGCCAAAGTGGAAAGAATCAGCATGTCCGAGACTATGGGTAGCCACATGGACGAGAACGTGTCCATGCAGATTACCGACATCTATCTCGAAATGGGCAAGGGTAAGAAAAAGACAATGAAAGACGCCATGAAGGGAAAGAAATCCTCTGGGGACGGAATGGGTATTGCCGCAGGCAGTGACGGAAACCCGAGCATGCCAAGCAACCCTCACGGGAAAATATACTAAACATCATTAAAATGATCACTATCCTACTGTACGTGTACTTAGGCTAGTGAAAAAGGAGAGAACAAATGGCAGACTTTTATGACGATTTTATGGCAGGCAATGTGACAGAAGGCGACAATACGAATACATCCCTGGACTCCAGCGAAATAGTTGATAGCTTAGAAGGGTCCGATGGAATTTTTGTAGACAACGGAACAACTGAAGATACAGTCGTTGTCGATGATACCAAAAGCGCCGCTGAAGACGGGAAAACTGGTGACGAGTTACCCGCCGAGGACAGCGACGCAGTTAAAACCGAAGACAAGGGGCAAAAGTCGGATTCCCCTACCGACAACACAGACGAAAAACCTTACGACCAAGACCCGAAATGGCTGGCCGCAAGAGCTGCAGAAAAGAACCTCACAGAACTTTTAGCTAAACATGGCTACGAATCTGCTGAAGATTTATCTGAGGCCCTTGAAACCGGACAGTCATTAAAGCAGTTGTTAGGTGACAAGGACGCGAATGAGCTGGTTGCAGAATCCAAGCAGTTGAAAGAAATCAAGGATTACTGGGCTACGCAAGACGAACAAAAAACAAGAGAAGGCGAAACCTCGGAAGAAACAATTGATAGGTTGGAGAAGCGCAATTTGGACCTGCAGAATAGTAATACGCAGGAAGACTTGGCGCGACAAGAGCAACAGGACAACATGCGTGCTCTTGACAATTACAACTCCACCATCGTAGATGTGGTTGACAATGTTGAAGGTGCAAGCGACACAGAGAAAGCCATGATGTCCTTGTTACTGGGAGTCAACAATCCTGCCAATGAAGTTGACATCGAGAAAATTGGCGATGTCAAGAAAATGGCAAGCGGAAGTGTTTCTAAGTTCCAGGAATTCGTAAACAATATAAAACAAGAAGCTATTGACAGTTATGCCAAAGGGCAGTCAAAGATTACCCCGATGGGAAAGTCTGTAGGCACCGATGTAACGTCGGTCAAGACGCCTAAGACAGATCCCAATGCGAGTGTCGAAGATGTGTTCGACGCAGGTAAGAAAGAACTGCTTGAGATGATTGCCAGTAACGTTGATGAAGGTATGTAAGGAGAAAGAAAGTGGCAACTTTAGATACAAGCGCTATTGCGTTTCAGCTTAAAAGAGTCTATGGGAACAAAATCACGGATCTGTTTAACCGTCAGCCCATGACTTATAATTTGTTTTCCAAATCGAATCGAAAAGCCCAGGTCAAACCTGCAGGCGCTGGATACTTTTTCAGTGTGCGTCAGGGAGCCATCGAGTCCGTTGGTGGTAGAGCTGAAGGGACTTTCTTGCCTGAGCCTATCACTGGTGACGGTGTGCAGGGGACTATTTCCCCGAAATTGCTTTATGGTGTTCTGCGACTTTCCGGTCTTGCTATTGAAGCTGGTAAAGGCAACTTGGGTGCGTTCGTTGACGCTCAGGGGGACGCTGTCATGGATACCTACAAGGCGCTTATCAGTGACTTGAATAGGCAGTGTCACGGTGATGGGTATGGTTTGCTCGGGACTTTGAGCACCACGTCTGACACTCTTAGCACTTCCACGACTTGGACCGTCACAATGGACAATGATCGCGGCACCCGATATGTACGTAAGGGTATGATCGTGGATTTCTTCGAGTCTACTGCTTTTGATCAGAGTTCTGTTGCATCCAGAGTCTTCAGTGTTAATCCTTCCACAAGGGTTGTCACGATGGAGGCCAATGCGAGCACGTATAAAGCCAAGCATCCCTTGGTAGCAGCGCAGTCCTACACTGTCTCTGCCGCTACCATTGCTTCCGGGGCTGAGATGGTTCGTTACGGTTCCAGAGCTGCAGTGCATGCAACCACGAACGCTTCCTACGAGCTTACCGGCCTTAATGGTATGTTCGATGATGGTACCTTGCTCGCTGCTTTTGAAGGTATCACGGTATCCACGGACGCGGAATGGAAGGCCAATATTCTGGGGAACTCTGATGTGAATAGGGAACTGACCACGGACCTTATGCTTTCAGCCATTGATACCAGTGCGGCGCGATCCGATAGTGATGTCGGAATGATTCGACTGGGCCTCGGCCAGAGACGAAAGTATTTTGGTCTCCTGGAGCCTGATGTACGGTATGCACCTGGACAGTATAAGGGTGGATACGAGAAGCTCACCTTCTCTCAGAACGGCGCGATTGAGATGGTTGTTGATCCTTATACACAGCCTAATCGTATGTACTTCGAGCCCAATGACGCGATCAAGAAATACGAGCTGACCCCGATTGGTTGGGGTGGGTTTGATCCGAATCGGATGCACTGGCGGCAGGATTACGATGAGGGTACCATGTACCTCCGTACCTATGCCAATCTCGGTGTCGAGAAGCGGACAGCATTGACTCTGCTTGACGACCTTACCGAGCCTACCAGCGCACCTTGGTAAAAACAATTTAACCTAGTATCCTGGCAGGCGAGTACGAGACAAGACGGAGTAATAACAATTGTTCTTGTCTCTTTCCTCGCCTGCCAGGGGCTAACTATCCTAAAGGAGAAATAACAAATGATTAAGAAAAGAAATTTAGACCCAAGTTTGATTAATTGGATTATGGGTGAAGCAGGCATGGGGCCTGGTTTGGGTGACGTGAAGTATGTTGCTACTGCCACATCTGCCACTAATCAGCATAGAAGCTGGCTAGAGTCCAATGGGGTGAAGAGCGGAAGCATTTTCACGACACCGGCTCTTGCTGAAAATTCTTTGACGGCTTATCGAAATGACGTGGTAGTAGTGATGCCAGGAACATACACGTTTACATCGTTGCTGAATTGGGATAAGAATAATACTCATATCATCGGTTCGCATTCTGCCTCCCCCTGGTCTAACAATGTGACCATTCAGCATTCGGCAAGTACAGCAACAAGTCCGTGGTTTACGTTTGCCGGTAATGATTGTTTGATCAAGAATATCCATTTTAAAAGTGGGGGATCTAACGCTGCTCAGCATTACAATATCAAAAACACGGGAAGCGGAAACCACTACGAGAACTGTTGGTTTGAAGGTCCAACTAACGGTACTCAAGGGCAAGATACAGACGTTAACAATGTGTTGATCGACGGGGGCGGAAACTACTTCAAGAGCTGTATTTTTGGAACAACTGCCCACAATACCATGTCTGGTGCCGCACAAGTTGGGTGGACTGGAAGTGCTTATAGAAGCACATTTGAGGATTGTCTTTTCTTCATGTCTGTGAACGCTGTAGGCGGAAGAATGCTGGATTGTGGGAAAAGCTCGTCTGATATTTCTGGACCACAGTTTTTTAGGAATTGTATGTTTACTGCTTGGTATGCTGGACACGCTGACCAGTGTACTGCCTTAGTTTATGACAATAACAAAGCAGGTACAGGGCAGCTTCTCTTCGATCCTAACTGTATGTTTGTAGGCTTCGACAAGATTGTCACAGGCGGATCAAGTCAAGCAGCTACCTATTGTGGGCACCCGTTAACTGCTGCTCATGATGGAACTGTTGCAGGTTTGATTGAACGACAGACTGGATCTAATCCCTAATCTCTAAACTTTTAATAATAGTATTGAGGGGGTTTCGGCCCCCTCATAAAAGAAGGATATAAATATGGCTAAATGGTGGGAAGAGTTGCCGGATCTATTACAACCACACGATCAATGTAATGGTACAGGATTAATTAACGGGCAACCTGACCTGGACTGTGCGGGAACAGGTGAAATACCTGTATTAAAACACTCACACACTCAGATAGAATTTTTTGTTAAGTACGCGCTTTCTAGGATACTCGCTATTGAGAGTAAACTGGATACACTGGATTCTCAACTAAATAACCTAGACACACATTTAGACGTTATTGAGAACAAAATTGATGCCTTACCGTAAAGTGATTATAGGTTTGGGTTCTGGAAGATGTGGTACAATGTCCCTTCAACGCTTGCTCAATTCCCAGGGGAACTCTAAGGTTACGCACGAGAACTTACCTATACCTTGGGATAACGAGCCTGATGTAGCGGAACAAAGGATTGAGGAATTACTTGAACTGGATGCGGACATAATAGGGGATGTTGGATATTACTGGCTTAATCATGTAGAACGTATGTTACAGGCTGCATCTAACACGAAATTTATCTGTCTTAAACGGAAGCGTCAAGAAGTTATTGAGTCAATGTGGGCGTTTTCGAGAGGCCTTAACGTACATCCAATTAAAGAATGGTATCGAATGTACCCTCGCTACGACACAGATCGAAAAACAGCTATTGGATTAATGTGGGACGATTACTATATAATATCTGAGAGACTGCAAGAAAAACATCCCGGACAGTTTAGAATCTGGGATACAGACGCCCTCAACAGCAAAACAGGTGTAGAGGCCATTTTAGATTTTGTTGAAATACCCAAAGAAAATCAGGTTGTTCAAGTGGGTATCAAACTTAATAAAAGAATATAAATTTTGTAAATGGAATAAAGAATGAATTTTTCCACAATAGTCAGCGGCTTCCCGCGAACAGGCACCTCCCTGATGATGCAGATGCTACACAGGGGAGGCCTGGATGTAGTGGCAGACGCGAAGAACATGCAGTCACAAGGCGCGTTTGATGCCCACGGTGACTATGAGCTTAACAACCTTGGTCCGCGACTAGACAAGATGACTAATGAGGATTTACAAGGCAAAGCCATAAAGGTGGTCGCCCCGTTTATCCCTCGACTCCCGGCAGACATAAACGCGAAAGTCATATTCATGCTGCGTGATCCAAACGAAATAATCACATCTCTCATGGCGATGAACGTGGTGTGGGAAGACGACCCTATTACCTGCGTGAGAGAGGCGCGGCAGATACTACAGGATCGTGCAATTCAAGTGTTAGATATTCAATTCCACGATGTAATCAAATACCCCCGTACCGTGGCTAGTCAGGTCCGGGACTTCGTTTTTGTCGATCTGGATGTGGACAACATGGTGAAAGCCCTGGACTCTAAAGCCAGAACTCCGAACACGGGCCTTGTCTTTTTCAATAACAACCTGGCACGTGTAGAACAAATCAAACAAAATTAGGAGGTACTACATGGTTCATACCACAGATTGGTTTCCCGGTAGAGTATCAAATACCTATCGTGACAACTATCAAGCTATCTTTACTGTTGAGCCCCTTTGTGGGGGTGATTGTAATATAGGTTGTGAGGGCGGAGAAGCTAATTGCCCTGTGAAATTGAGATTGAGATGTAACCCCGAGGATTGTGAAACCTGTACAGAGCTTTGCAAATATGACACACACAAAAGGAGGGCTCTATAATGTCTGTCTACCAGCATGCACGAGACTCCGAGAGAGACGCAATGCTCTCCACCCCGCAGGATAGAGTCGAGCACAGGGCAGTCTGGAACGGACTCACCCCGGCACCCGACACGGGTTTTGTACGCAAGTTGCGGGATTTCGACCCCACCCTGCGAGTGCAATTTAGCAGGCAACTTGGCAAATTCATCATCACTCAGCCAAGCAATTTGAGCGGTCGCACCCTGGCCGCAGTGGTGGAAGGTGAGGACTGCAACAACTCCGGCTTCCGTCAACCGGACATGAGGGACGTGCGCGTCCTGCACGAGGCGGATTTCCAGCGTAAGGCAGCGGACCAGCGCATACTTGAAGGCGAGGAATACATGTTGGGCTTTCAAGACGACTTCGACGACAAGGTTGCACAAGAGCTGCGGGAATGCACCGTAGACGATAAGATCCAACTTGTCAACACATATAACAGAGCATCGAATTCTGGCAAAGGAGTTACCGCATACAGACAGGTGACCCCGAAAGCCAAAGGCAAAGTATACAAAAACCTAGTTATCTAAGATGTGATTCAATCACCCTTAGAATAACCCAAAGGAGAAAACAATGATAGTAGCAAACTTCACACCCGATACAATTTTATGGACTCACATCGGCGTCACAGGCAGGATCAAACCTGGTGAGATCGTCGAGATGGCTGAGCCCAGAGCAAAGCACATACTCAATAAGTATGGGTCACGGGGGCTCGTTCAACTACAATACGATGACGACAAGAAAGAGAAAGCCCGAGATGCGAAGATCATTTACGAGGACTTCTGGGTCAGGCAGATCGTCAATTTCAACCAGTTAAATGAGAGGCGAAAGAACGAGAACAAGGCCTATTTGGATATCTCTCCAGAACTTGCGTTTCATGCAAAGCAGTTGGAACTTGAAGTGGTCGGACCCTGGAAAATGACCAAGGCCTCCAGTAGCAAAGAGATGGAGGAATTAAAGACCGACAATAACAAACTGAGAGACGAGATAGGATCTTTCAAAGAGCAGGTAGGTACCCTGACGAACCAGGTGGAAACCCTTATCGGCAAGATGACCAAGGAGTTTGACACCAAGGTGGGAGAGCGCGACGTCTACCTTCGACAGTTCAAGAACAAGGGTGCTGCAGCTTTCAAGGCCTGGGTCAAGAACACGAATAAGCAAGAGGAAATCAAAAAAGATTGGCCCGTTGAAATGCAGAACGAGATTATCGCAAAGTGGGAGTCACACTTTAAAGAGGACAAACTCCCGTTTGAATTCTAAAAGGAAAACCATCTATGGACACATATCATAACGCCTACCAAATTATGTCTGATGTCCGAGAGAACTTGAATGAGTACAGCACTGCTTATGTCGAGTCAACTGACACAAGCGGTCTGTACTCAAACAGCTTTCTCCTTCAGCAGATTAACACCGCACAAAAATACATCACTTCCATGCTCATGAAGTACAAGCCTGAATGGTTTCTCACGTCCAGTTCAGTCGCTGTGACAAGCTCCGTCATTACTTTACCCGGAAACTTTGGATACGTGAAGGAGCTGAAGGACGAGAACGGTTACAAGGTAGAAGCGTCCTCCATTCAAATACTGCCTGTCTCAGGAGGTACAGGGACAGACAATATGTATTACCATAAAGGCAATACCTTCGTACTCAACAAGTCCGGCGTCAACAAAACCTACACACTATGGTACATCTCCAAGCCAAGAGAAATCCATCATGGAAAAGCCACGGCAGGGGATGCTTTGTCTATAACTCTGGCAACAGACGGCAAACTCCTCGCGGATTATTATAACAGCATGACCATTGAGAACCGCACACAGGCTTGGGTAGATGTCATTGACGATTATACGGCTGCGCGAGTTGCCACGATCACTGAGACAGCGTCGGCGAATGACTGGTATGGACTAGTACCTGAACTACCTGAGCCCTTTCACCACCTCATTGCACCCCGAGCATCAATGACCGCCAAGGCCAAGCATCCTGCAAGTCAGGAGAATCCGACAAAGGATGAGGTCGCGGAT
>LAZR01001028.1_pt1 | contig 18712 bp, 13 predicted proteins | sample 329461 | NCBI WGS metagenome assembly LAZR01 (sample SAMN03002196, study PRJNA259156) | marine sediment metagenome | biome: sea floor; feature: Hydrothermal impacted sediments; material: marine sediment; isolation source: Loki non-amplified sample from Loki's castle hydrothermal vent sediment ...
CTCTGCTCTCTGTTTTATCGGGATTGATGCTCAATTTGAGTTATTTAATGCGCTCTGCGACAGCTATTTCGACTCCTGCCATAAACTCTTTAGGAATTATAAAAAGCATGTCGTCGCAATATCGAAAGTAATATCCGCCAGTCTCGCTGACTATTTCGTTTATTTCTCGGTCAAAGTCGAACATGTAGATATTGGATAGCAAGGCACTGATAGGTGTGCCCTGGGGGATGCCGAATGGGTTAGGGTTATTTTTGATCATTCCGCTCCCTCTGACGATGTTTCTAAAATCAGTTGGGGTGCAGATCCGTGCCCGGTCTCTTTTGGGATTTTGCTTGGATACTCCGAGGGCTTTATATAGATCGTCTCTGTTTACTTTTGAGGATCGAGTGAGGGACCTGAAAACAGCATAGTGATCATCTGGCAATTTGGAATGGCCAAGTAGATCTGCCCACCGCTGTTTGAGGATCTGATGGTTGAGGTTGTCGAAGAATCCTGAAATGTCCACTGCCACCACGCCGACAGAGGCAGCGTTAGAGATGGTTTTGAACGCATCTCTCGCGAACTCAATGTTTGACTTCCCCAGTTGTCTGAATGCTAGTACACAGCTATTGATATTTGCCTGCTCTATAGCTTCCTCATAGGGACGTTCGAGTAGTCGAGCGTAGTAAGCGTAAATGTGGCTGTCGAGATGAGCCGCGTATGCGATTGGACGATTTTTGACTTTTCGAGTTAGCCTGCCGCTTTCATCTTTCGTTATTTTGACAGACTGGAGCTCATAATCGATGAGGGGCCAAAAAGCATGTCGACGTATCTTGGAGGGAGAGCTGACGATAGACTCGGTTTTTTCCTTGCCTACTGGAAGGTCGAAATGAAGGTACCCACGTTTTCGGTACCAGGGATGTTTCCGCACTTTGATCCTCGTCCTTGAGTTAGCAAAACCAAACGGGGCAAGGGACATGCGGCTTCCGCTGTGCTCCCGCTTGGCTTAACTGGGTGGAGTTGAATCACACCATCTGGCCAACTCAAGTCGAGCAGGCACACCGCACATGTTAGACATGGTTTACTATGTCAGTATCACAGTGGAGATCACAATGACTTGTAACCTCATCAACTGGACGTTATCAATACTTAGGCTTGCATCAGCGTTGAGCTGTGCTGCCGGTGTTGACAACTTGTGACACGCCCTTGAGACGTGTTTCCCCAAGGCACGAAAATCGTACCATTAGTCGTTCAGGTGAGCAAGACCGACAGGTTCAGTGCTGTCAGTGCCCTGAGTGCCCTGAGTGCCGGTATAGCCTCTTACGGCTTGTTGCTGCCTCATCAGTCAATAAGCTATAGTGAAGGTTTAGACCATTCAGTAGTGAGGTCAGCGGTTCCATTATTCCGCTTACTTTTTGGAGATAGTTGGTATCTGTGAGGATGCTAGCAGAAATTTTGCTATCTGGTTCTCATGGCGACCTTTCTTGATTTTCGGCTGCGAGGGCGACTTCGTAAATGGTCTGAGCTAAAAGGGTAGGAGACACTGAGGGCGCTTGCCTTGTATCGACTTTCGGGCTACTGCACCTTTGCCATTTCACACTAAGATTTGGTCGGGGATACAGCCAAGGAGCTATATCTTAGTTTTTTATTGGATCGATCCAGCCTTCCATTAAAAAGGGCATTCTCAGAATGCAGAAGCCGGCAGTATGCCGTCTATGGACTGCCACTCCCGTCCATAGCGTTTTCAGAAATAATTAGAGGCCCCAGCCTCTGGATGGCCCATACTGCATGTCACGCTCAACCTCTTTCTCTTGCAACCATTCATGGATCTCTGAATCAATCCAGGCAACAGACTTGCCGCCCAGTGAAATGGGTCTGGGGAACCTGCCTAAATCTGCGTACTTGTATATGGTCGACCTCGCCAGGCCAGTTTTCTCGATCACTTCTGCCAGTCTCAGCACTCTCATAATGTCACTCCTATTTTCATTCATAATATTATTGGTGATCACTGATATATCAACGCCTGGAATTGGATGTTGGCACGATTGCCATTATTCGCCACAACTTTTACAGGGCGACGCCACTTTCTGTTGGTAATGTTTTCAGAACACAACAAGAAAGGAGGGCTGTTATGGGATTTGTTTCGTGTCTTGAGGATCAGCAAAAGCGGTTTGAGTCTGACTGTCACATTCTTCACCGTGATATTCGGTCAGAGAAGGCGGATGGTGAATCTGCAAAAAAAGACGCTTTGCGCCTGCTTGGTGACGCTCAGGTGTGTTGGGCTAAGATGCTGAAATACCTGAATGAATTAACTCTGCCAGATTTTGGCGACAGAGAAAGCCCGCAGGAGCTTCGTGAGCGGTGTTCTGAACTGGAGGTTGTCGTTGCTGAGGTAGAGCAGAGATCGTCTCGTCTTGGCGATCTGGCTGGGTTGATGTGTCTGCAAAACCAGTTGCTTCGGGAGCAGTTGAAACAAGAGCGCAATCGACGCAGACAATTAGAGCGGGATCTTGAGAAAATGGGCGGTGAGGACTTCGGCCGACTTGTGGAGCCGTTTCTTACAAAGGGGATGTTTGAGAAGTACGCGAAACGGTGACCAAGTGGTGACGAGATTTCCAAGCGTTTGAGAAGCGGTGACCAAACGGTGACGAAAAAGGCGATTTTCCTGAAACAACAAAGCCCAGCTCTTTCGAGACCGGGCTAAGTGTTTGATAAATTTGGTCGGGACGGAAGGATTTGAACCTTCGACCCCTTGCACCCCATGCAAGTGCGCTACCAAGCTGCGCTACGCCCCGATTCGCTAATTTTGCCGTTTCACAGTGAAGCTATGACGGCTTATACCAACGAGACTTAAAGAGGAATCTCAGTGGCTTAGCGGGAGCGAAGTCTACACTAGCCCGTGTCAAAAATAAACAGGTTTTGTGGGATTCGCGCCCGGATTTTTAGCGAAGCTTGGTTTCTCTGAGCTGTTGAACGAATTTTGGTGGATCGAACGTATCGGGTCGTGATTCAGCCCAGTATTTATCGAAGACCGCCAACCCGGTTTTGCCCTCAAGCAATGCGCCCGGCGCCAGAAACGGGAACAGATCAATATAGGAGTGGACCTCTGTTTTTGATACCCGGCGAACGATGTGTTCAGGCCCTAGCTCGCCCGGATGGCGCAGGCCAGAGGCTTCCAGCAGGTTCTGCAGAGCATCCAGAGTGTTTTTGTGGAAGTTGTATACCCGTTGGCTTTTGTCTTCCACGTCCAGTTTACTGCTTCTTCTGGGATCCTGGGTCGCAATACCGCTGGGGCAACGGCCGGTGTGGCAGTTAAGGGCCTGAATGCAACCCAGTGAAAACATATAACCGCGAGCGGCGTTGCACCAGTCAGCACCTAACGCCAGGGTGCGCGCAATGTTGAAGGCCGAGGTTATTTTTCCGGCGGCACCAATGGAGATGTCCTCCCTGAGATTGGTGCCCACAAGTGTGTTGTGTACGAGCAAAAGCGCTTCTGTCATTGGCGTGCCAATGCGGTTGATAAACTCCAGTGGTGCGGCGCCAGTGCCGCCTTCACCGCCGTCAATCACGATAAAGTCGGGTTTGCGGCCGGTTTCGAGCATCGCTTTCACAATGGCAAACCACTCCCACGGATGGCCAATGGCCAGTTTGAACCCTACCGGCTTGCCTCCGGACAACTCACGGAGTTGGTCCAGAAACTCAAGCATTTCTATGGGCGTTGAGAACGCGGAGTGCTGAGCGGGTGAAACACAGTCTTCGCCAATGGATACGCCCCGGGCTTCGGCAATTTCCTGTGTCACTTTGGCGCCGGGCAAAATGCCCCCATGGCCGGGTTTTGCACCCTGAGATAGTTTGACCTCTATCATTTTTACCTGGTCGAGGACGGCATTTTTCTCGAATTTTTCAGCGCTGAATGAACCATCTTCGTTCCGACACCCGAAGTAGCCAGAGCCGATCTCCCAAACCAGGTCGCCCCCGGGCTGTCTGTGGTAGCGGGAGATAGAGCCTTCGCCGGTATCGTGATAGAAGTCGCCCATTTTGGCGCCCGTGTTCAGGCTCAGAATTGCATTCGCAGAAAGCGAACCAAAACTCATGGCGGAAATGTTGAAAACGCTTGCGCTGTATGGCTTGACGCAGCGTGAGCCGATCTGAATCCGGAAGTTGCTGTCGGGAATTGTAGAGGGCCGAAGCGAGTGGTTTATCCACTCGAAACCCTCTTCATACATTTTTAGTTGTGAGCCAAAAGGGCGCTTGTCCAACACGTTTTTGGCGCGCTGATAGATGATGGTGCGTTGATCCCGGGAGAACGGCTGCTCGTCGTTATCGGACTGGATAAAGTACTGACGAATCTCGGGCCCGATGGATTCAAACAGATAGCGGAAATGCACCATGATGGGATAATTGCGGCTGATTGTATGGTTCTTTTGCAGCACATCGTAGGTGCCGAGAATGGCTAGCGCACCGAATATGACCGCAAGAAAATATCCTGCATCAGAGTAAGCGCTGAGTACCAGGGAAAAAAGAAAGCCCGCAATGCTGATTACGTAAGCTGAGTAGCGCATCGGAAAAGAGGTGGTTTTTTCCATGAATATCTCGTGTGGCTCCGTGGAAAGTGAAGGTAGCGTGAAACGTTTTGTTGGCAAGCAGTATATCGATACGCGACGAAACTGATATCCGATGATGACGTTTTTGATGTTTTGAGCTCAAAACATTATTATGGCTGGCTTGTAACGTTTGAAACCAGATGCACGATCAGTATTCGTTACTAAATTCTGAATCAGGAGGCGCCAAACGTGGGCGACGTAGTTAAAGACGAGTATCAAACGGATTACGTGGCCGGACAGGATAATATTAGTCCGTTCGGTCTGGATCTGCACGCACCGGTATTTCCCATTACAGCGCTATTGGTGGTTGCCTTTGTTATCGGAACGCTGATGTTCCCGGAAGTCTCAAAAGAACTGTTGGACGGAGCCAAGAACGACATTATAGAAACCTTTGACTGGTTCTTCCTGCTCAGTGCCAACGTGTTTGTGATCGTGTGTATTGCTTTGATCTTCCTGCCGGTGGGCAAAATCCGCCTGGGCGGTATGGATGCGAAGCCAGAGTTTTCTAATATTTCGTGGTTTGCGATGCTCTTCGCCGCCGGTATGGGCATTGGCCTGATGTTTTGGGCCGTCGCCGAGCCCGTGGCCTATTACACTGACTGGTTCGGTACGCCGTTTAATGTGGCCCCGAATACACCTGAGGCACGTAATCTTGCCATGGGTGGCACTATGTACCACTGGGGCCTCCATCCCTGGGCGGTTTACTCAATTGTAGCGTTATCACTTGCGTTCTTTGCGTACAACAAAAACATGCCACTGACCATTCGTTCGGCTTTTTTCCCCTTGTTGAAAGATAAAATTTGGGGCTGGCCGGGTCATGTTATTGATACCTTGGCGGTTGTTGCGACAATCTTTGGCTTGGCAACGTCTCTCGGTTTTGGCGCGCAGCAGGCCGCATCTGGTCTGCACTATCTGTTTGGTATCGGTTCCGGTATCAATGTTCAGATGGCCATTATTGTGGGTGTTACGGCTGTTGCGCTTTTGTCGGTGCTGCGTGGCCTGGACGGCGGGGTCAAGGTGTTGAGTAACATCAACATGGGGCTGGCTGGCATTCTACTGTTTTTCGTTATTTTTGCCGGTCCAACCATGGGCATTCTGGAAAATCTGTGGGTAACCACGTCCAGCTATGTGACCAACGTGGTGGCCTTCAGCAATCCGTTTGGACGTGAAGACGAAGCCTGGATGCGCGGTTGGACAGTATTTTACTGGGCCTGGTGGATTTCTTGGTCACCGTTTGTAGGTATGTTCATCGCGCGGGTTTCCAAGGGCCGGACGGTTCGAGAGTTTGTGACAGCGGTTCTCATTATCCCGACGGTTATTACCTCGGTGTGGATGAGTGCATTTGGTGGTGCGGCCCTCGAGCAAATCGACCAAGGAGTCGGCGCTTTGGCAAGTGAGGGCATTACCGATGTGTCTTTGGCTATGTTCCAGATGTTCGCAAACCTGCCATTTACGGGCATCCTCTCGTTCGTCGGGATTGTGTTGGTGCTTGTATTCTTTGTAACGTCCTCAGACTCCGGCTCTTTGGTGGTTGATAGCATCACCGCAGGTGGAAAAACCGATGCGCCAACGGCACAGCGTGTGTTCTGGGTCGTTATGGAGGGTGCCATAGCAGCGGCACTCATCTTTGGCGGTGGCGCAGATGCCTTGGGCGCCATTCAGGCGACGGCCATCAGTGCGGGCTTGCCGTTCACGGTAATCTTGCTGGTGATGACGTGGGGCTTGCTCAAAGGCCTGACGCATGAACGCAAGTTGCTGATCGCCAGAGGCGAGATGACGTAACGATTTAAAAAAGAAGCATAAAAAAACCGGGGCAAGAGCTCCGGTTTTTTTATGCGTGTCCTTTTTAAGCGCACTCTATAGAAAGGCAGCAAACTCAAGAAGGACGGAAGGGCAGATGTATGCCCTACAAATTAAAGGTCGGGGAAGGTTTCCATTGCGTAGTTGGCCCGCTCCAGCGGTGTAAAGTGCGGGCGTTTGAGGCTTTCAACCGCGCGTAAGCGTGGTAGTAAACCGCGACCATTTGCCATTTGAATCGCCAGACCTGGCCGGGCGTTGAGCTCAAGCAGCAAAGGGCCTTCGTTGGCATCGACGACAAGATCAACACCCATATACCCCAAACCGGTTGCCTCATAGCAGCGCGAAGCCATTTCAAGCATCTCACCCCAGGCATCAATCCTGATATTTTCCAACTCCGATCCAGTGTCTGGATGAAGCGTAATAGGGCGATTAAACTGCACCGCATTCAAACTTTTGCCCGTACCAATGTCCAGGCCCACACCCACAGCACCCTGGTGGAGGTTTGCCTTTCCATCAGACGCAGTCGTTGCGAGCCGCAGCATCGCCATAATCGGATAACCCTGGAAAACGACAATCCGTATGTCTGGCACGCCTTGATGGGAGTACTTGGCTACCGAAGGATGCGATACCACCAAATTTTCAACAATGGCGACATCCGGTGTTCCTGCAAGTGAATACAGGCCCGCCAGAATGTTGGTCAGGTGCCGCTCCAATACCGGCGCACCAACACGCGCACCAGACGCCTTTACAAAGTAATCCTCATCCCGGCCGGTGATCACGGTAATGCCTTTGCCGCCGGAACCTTTTGCAGGTTTTATGGCAAAACCGGCCAAATCCTCGGCCATCTCCCGGAACCGGGAAATTTCATGTTGCTGTTTTACAACCTGCAGAAGTTTCGGCGTTTTTACACCGTACTCCGCAACAACCAGTTTTGTTTTGAGCTTGTTGTCTACCAGCGGGTAAGAGGCGCGTACGTTGTAGCGCGCAATGTAGTCTACGTTGCGCTGGTTCATGTTCAACATGCCCAGCCTTTTCAGTGAACGAGGCGAGATCCAGTCCATATCAGTCGTAGGCCTTCATGGGCGTGAAACGTTTTAGCTCAGTGAGTTTGTAGCCGGTGTATTGACCCATCAAAAGAATCAAACCGAGAACAACAAAATGAAGCTCGGGGAAATTGAAGGTCAGGTGGCCGGCCAGGGGCGCACTCATCAGCAGATACGCGCAGATGGCAACGAAAAGACTGCCGGAGCCCTGAATCAGAACCTCCTGACCACTTTCCTCTTCCCAGAGAATGGACATGCGCTCAATGGTCCAGGCGATAATAACCATCGGGAAGAAGGTGACGGTCATGCCCGTATTAAAGCCCATCTGATAGCCAAAGATACTCAGGCCGGCCGTAATGAATATGACCAGAATGATCAGCGCTGATATTCGGGATACCAGCAAAAGGTTCAGGCTTGAGAGATATCCCCGCATTGCCAGACCAATAGACACCACTGACAGAAACGCAACCAGGCCAGGTATCAAGGTAGTTTGAACAAAGGCCACAGCAATCAGCACTGGCATGAACGTGCCTGAGGTACGGATGCCGATCACGATGCGCATAAACGCAACCACCAGGGCCCCAAGCGGCAGCAACATAAGCATTCGGAACATGCTTTGTTCTTCGATCGGGAGCTCATAGAAGCTCAGAAACCCAAGGCCGTTGCCTTCGACCTGCATTGCTGAAAGCTGCAGCGCAGGTATCGTTTGTCGAAGCATAGAGAAGCTGATGTCAGAGTTGCCGCCCCCAACCACATCGAGCAGCGATTCCGTGCCCTGTCGCCACAACAAGATGTTTTCCGGAACACCCTGGGCGGCAGTTTTGGGATTAAGAGTCAGCCATTTCTCGCCGTTGTATATCTGCAAAAAGGGAGTCAGTTGCTGTCGGCGGCGGGCATCTTCAAGCTTCAGGCCGTCGGCTGTTCGTGCGGGAATTCCGGAGTGGTTGAGCATATCAACCAGCAAAGGCAGATAATTATCTTCCGAAACCAGCAGAGTTGTATTCTGAACCCGGGTATCCGGTTGCATCAGCCGGATGAGTTCCCGCGTCATACTTTCTGGCGTACTGGAGCGTGATTTAGCCTGCGCCAGAATTTCCCTTACAGCGGTCGCCTGCGGCTCTTCCCAGAAGAGTTTCTGGGTTTTTGGCTTTTGGGCCGGTGGCGTTGCTTCGGCGTCAGGATCGGGAATGAACTGGGCTTTGAAGTACAGGGTTTGAGGGCCGATCACATCGCGTTTGGTCCACTCCGCGCGGCGGTTACCTGAATCTTCGATGATAGAGAACCCATAACCCGGAGATGCAGCCTGCTCCGTAAGAATCCGGAACCCGGGCGGTTGTTCCGGAACACTCAGGCTGGCCACAACAGGGTCGTCGGCACCGTCAAAATCAACACGAGCTTCTACCATCCAGACGGGGCGTTGCTCGCCGGTTAACCAAGGGATTCCAAGTTCTATGTGTCTCCAGACAGCCAGGGAAATGCCCGCGGTGATAAGAAGAAAAACGGCAATGTAAAACGGTAAGCGGGAGGGGCTGGTCACTATTCTTTCCCGTTGTCGTTGTTGGTGCGGATTGATTCAGGCAGTTCCGTTGCATACTCTTTGCCGACGTCAATCAACATAACGTCGCGGAGCACGTTGCGGCCTATAAGTGCCTGATAGTTAAGATTGCTTCTGTCTGTAAGGGTGAACTCGGCCACTTGTTTGTGATCACCAATAGAGAACTGAAGCTCAACAACCACTCGACTTTCCCCTTCGTCTGTACTTGCCTGGACTATTTTTACACGGCGAGAGATTTCTTTTTCGAGCGTGACAAATTCTTCAGTGTTGGGCACAGGCACGTCAAAGCGAACCCAGTTACTGCCGTCTCGTTCGAAACGGGTAATGTTGCGCGCGTCGATGGACGAGGTTTCCGCCCCGCTGTCAATTCGTGCTATGTAGATCAAGCCCGGGTCTGCGAGGTAAAAGTTTTCAACCTCACCCACGATCACTTTTCCTTTGAGGCGATCAGCCCTACCTTGTGCTTTTTCTGTTGCGGCGCAGCTTTTTTGAGCCGGGATTGGCGGGCAGGAGGGCTTTTCAACTTGAGCAGTAATCGCGTCTAGCACCTTTTGCGTGGCGGCTTCGTTGTGCTCCAGAACCTTTTCTTGGCGGACCGTTGCGTTCTGCTCCATGGTGACCAGAGTGGCGCGCTGGCTTTGAACAGCGGCGTTCATATCGCCCAGGTCGGACTTCGGAACCATAAAGTACTTGTCTGCCGAACAACCCGTCAGCAGAACAGCGCCTGCAAGAACTATAACGGAGAACGTCGGTAGACCAGCCCGCAATCGTTTAGAATACATGAAAAACCCCTGAGCCGATTACCTGCCACACGCGTTAAAAACAGGTGTGGCGGTCTGAAAGTGTTTCGCGGAGATTATCCGGGGCCGAAGTATACAACAACTGACGTGTGTGTTTGCTTTACAGTTGGTTAAGGCGTCAATTCTTGGCCAGTTACGTTTCAATGGGCCGTGATGCTTGTGTAAGCTCTCGTTAATTCAGTTAAATATGTATAACCCAGAGGAGTTTTGTCTATGCCTGAGGCCGTCAGCGAGTTTATAGCTTCTCAGCCGGGGCTGGTGGCGGCATTGGTGGCGCTGCTGTTGGCGATCACGATTATTGTTGCCGTGGTTCTGGCGAAGGCCAGGGCGGAAAATCGGGCGGCGAGCCTGCAGGCTTACGTGGCCGCGCACGGCCTACGAATCGACGAATTGGTAGAAGAACGTCAAAGCCAGCGAGCGAAGATTGAGGAGCTTACGACTGATTTGGGTGAGGCCCGTGCGTTGCTGCGAGAGCATCAGGTTGTGTTGAAAGAAGAGCGGCGCTCTACCTCTGAGAAACTGGATCTTCTGGAGCGCAATCGGGACGCCTTGAAACAGGAGTTTGAAAATCTCGCCAATCGGATTTTTGATCAGAAAAGCGAGCGTTTCACCCAGCAAACCCGAACAAGCCTTGATACCTTGCTTAACCCTTTTCGGGATCAACTGCAGGATTTCCGCAAGCGGGTGGAAGATGTCTACACCACAGAGACCCGGGACCGACAGGCCCTTCGCAGCGAGATAAAATCTCTTCAGGATCTTAACCGGCAAATTACCGAAGAGGCCGCCAACCTCACTCGGGCTTTGAAGGGCGATAAAAAGATCCAGGGTAACTGGGGCGAAATGATTCTTGAGCGGGTACTGGAAAAATCCGGATTACGCAAAGGCATTGAGTATGAAACCCAGGGCAGCTACAGGGACGGTGAAAATCAGTTGCTGAGACCGGACGTGGTGGTGCATCTTCCAGACAGTCGAAATCTGGTTATTGATTCCAAAGTGTCGTTGGTGGCTTACCAGAAATGGGTAACGGAAGAAGACGACAGCGCCCGCGAAGAAGCGCTAACAGAGCACGTAGGCGCGGTTCGCAACCACATTCGTACCCTCAGCGAGAAAGATTATAGCCAGCTCGAAGGCCTGCATTCGCCTGACTTTGTTTTTCTGTTCATGCCGATAGAACCCGCATTTGTGGCGGCTTTTCAGCAGGACGAGAACCTTTTCGCAGAAGCGTTCGAGCGAAAGATTATTGTAGTAACGCCCACCACGTTACTGGCGACGTTGCGAACAGTAGAAAACATCTGGCGTTACGAGCGCCAGAGCCAGAACGCGCGTTTGATAGCAGAGCGCGCGAGCGCAGTTTATGACAAACTCAGGGTGTTTGTGGAAGCGATGGAGCGCTTGGGCGTGCAGCTTCATACCGCTCAGGTTACCTATGACTCGGCGATGAACACGCTTACAAGGGGTCGAGGGAACCTTATCTCCCAGGCTAACCGGTTTGTTGAGCTTGGAGTGCGGGTAAAAAAAGAACTGCCAAAAGCGATTACGGATCAGGCAGAAGTGGATTCCGGGCAAGAAGCGCATCGCGAAAAGCCGGATTCGGAAAAACAGGCTGTCGGTGCAGATAACGAGCAGGAGTAATGACCATGGCAATAGGGTTTGGGTTTAGCCGTTTATCGGCCTGGAAATTGAAAGGCCGCCAGCTAGCCAGGGTGGCGATTATTGCTTCGGCGCTGTTGGCTGGGCAAGCTGCTGCGCTGGCACCAGAGCATGAAGCCCGAAGGCTTATGTTGGCGATTGAAGAATCGGTAGCTGGCGAACACTGGGGCGAAGCGGGTGAGTATCTTAACCGCTTGCAGCTTCTGGACGCGGAAAAGCCGGTGGATTACCACTATTACCGTGGCAGAGTGATGCTGCAGTCTTCTCACTTTAATGAAGCCCAAGCGGCGCTTGACGCCTACGTGGCCAAAGCGGGCACCGAAGGCAGCCATTATCAGAGCGCGTTGAAGCTCATCACCGAGATTGAGCGCGCGCGAAAAGAAACGGCTCAGGTAGCTCCGGTTGGCGAAGAGACCCGCATCGCTGTGATTGAGCCCGCAGGTGATAAGCGATCTGCTTCGTTGCGTAAACTGTACCTTACAGATTCTGATCGCGAAGCCCTTGTTTTGCACCTTAACAGCCTGCTTGGTATTGCCGGGTGGCGACAGGACCAGGCGATTGTGCGTCTGGATCGACCGGCGGACATCGAATACCGCCTGAGCGTTGGGGGTAACGCCATCTCCATACAGGAAATGCAACGTAATAGTTCAGGCGGCGTGACGCGAACAACCGGACAAATCCCGGTTTTTGGTGTTAATCCGCAAGTGGAGTGGAGATGCGAGCCGGCGGTGGCAACATGCTGGGTTTACGATCCAAGAGACGGCTCCCGCTTATTCCAGCTTTCGCCCAGTCGCAGTCAGGCGCAAGAGATAGCCCAAACCCTGGGTAAGCTGATTCGCAACCTGCAGGCCCCTTCAGGCTCCTAGCGTTTAGCGCTGGGGTTGCTTCGCTCGTCTTCCCGATAGGCGCCCGGAGTAACCCCGGTCCATTTCTTGAAAGCCCGGTGAAACGTTGAGGGCTCAGTGAACCCGACTTTCGCCGCAATGTCATTGATTGAGAATTCCTGCCTGCTCAAATAGTAAATCGCCATATCCCGGCGCAGTAAATCCTTGATCTCCTGAAACGATGTGTTTTCCTGTTTCAATCGGCGGCGCAGCGTCTGTGGGCTTGTATGTAACTCCGTCGCAATCCATTCAAAATCAGGCAGGGGTTTCGCAAAATCCCGGCCAATGAGCGCGCGAATCCTGCCGGTGAACGTGTTGCTCTCATCGGGGCGGGACAGCAGGTCAGCCGGTGAAGTGTTCAAGAATTTAAGAAGTTCCGGTTTGTCGCGGATGACCGGCGCTGCTAAAAAGCGTTTATCAAAAGTCAAAGCCGTGCCATCGGATTCAAAAGCCAGTGGGCAGTGAAAAATGTGGCGATATTCATCGCCGTGAGCCGGCCGGGGGTACTCGAATTCGGCCTTTTCAAGTTCCACCGGTTGCCCAATTAACCAGCACCCCAAGCGGTGCCAGATAACCAGTATGCTCTCGCGGAGAAAGTACTGAGGATCGTGGATGTCGCCCTCAATATGAGCGACCAGGCGCACCTTCTGCTCACCTGCTTGCAGCTCCATGGCAACCATGGGCTCAAACAGACGGGAAAACTGGTAGGCACGGCGGTAAACGGCTCCCAGGGTAGGACAGTCGATAACCAGAGCACACATGGCCGCAAACGTGCCTGAACGGGCTCTTCTTGGGCCCATGCCCATGAACTCATCGTTCATGCGGTTCCAGACCACCTGCAACAGCAAGCTGAACTGATCACTGCTGACCCTGGCCATCTCGATGCGCAGAAGGTCGGGGGAAATGCCTGCGTCCCGAAGCATTTCCCCAGTATCAAAACCCAGATGCTCCGCACCGGCCAGAGCCGCCTGCACAAAGTGCCGTGAAACCGTCAGATCCGACATCTAACCCGCCATTTCATAAAAGAAGACCCATCATAAAACCCCCTAGCCACAATGCAACCGAAGCGACTGTAACAATCGGCTAACGGGAATGGCGCAACCGGCAGTTGGCCCCCACCGCGAAACAGTGCAGCATGGTGCGATTCCCGTAAAATAATCAGAACAACACACCGCAAACAAGGAGAGCTCCATGGCAGGTCCTTTAACGTCAATGAAAATTCTGGATTTCAGCACCCTGTTGCCGGGGCCATACGCCACCATGTTATTGGCTGACATGGGGGCAGAGGTGCTGAGAATTGAGGCACCAGACCGGGTGGACCTTACTCGGGTAATGCCGCCTCATGATGCGGGTGTGAGCACAGCCCATGGGTTTCTGAACCGGGGCAAACAGTCGTTGGCGCTGAACCTGAAAAAAGAAGGCAGTAAAGAAAAAATTCTGGAGCTGATCAAGGATTACGACATAGTGATCGAACAGTTCCGTCCTGGTGTGATGGATCGGTTGGGTATTGGTTATGACACCCTCAAAGCCATCAACCCCAAACTTATTTATTGCGCCATTACCGGTTACGGCCAAACCGGCCCCTATAAAGACCGGGCAGGGCATGACATTAACTATCTTTCCATCGCGGGAGTCAGCAGCCACTGCGGCCGCGTAGAAGGCGGCCCGCCGCCAATGGGTATCCAGATTGCCGACGTAGCGGGTGGTTCCCACCACGCGGTAATGGGCATACTGGCGGCCGTGATTCACAGACAGCAAACCGGAGAGGGGCAGTTCATTGACATCAGCATGACTGACGCTGCCTTTGCACTCAACGGCATGGCCGGGGCGGCTTGTCTTGCGGGCGGCGTGGAGCAGGTGCCGGAAACCAGCCTGTTGAATGGTGGGTCCTTCTACGATTATTACCAAACCCAGGACGGTCGGTGGCTATCGGTAGGAAGCCTGGAGCCCCAGTTCTCCGCAAGGCTGTGCGACTTGCTTGAGCTGGCGGATATGAAGAGCTTTGCGCTTAGCCAGAAACCGGAGCACCAGCAAGCACTAAAATCCGCGCTCAGTGAAAAAATAGAACAGAAAACGCTGGCGCAGTGGCAGCAGATTTTTGCCGGCACAGATGCCTGTGTGGAGCCAGTACTGACCATTTCAGAAGCCGCGGACCACCCGCAGCTAAAAGCGCGGGATATGGTTATTGGTGTGGATCGGGGTGATGGCACGTTGCAGAGGCAGATTGGGTTTCCGATAAAGTTTGAGAAGACACCTGCCGCAACTACACGGATTGGACAGCCGCTCGGAGGGCACTAATCAGAAAGTATGATTTTTCACGAAATAGCCGGAATTTGAATCCCGTTTTCTCAGCCCTCTGCTAATTTAATAGTGTCGCCAATGGCGGTAAATCCCGTATTCAATAATCTTAAGAGTGACACTATGCAAACCTGGGAAAAACGAACCGCGCGCATGGCGCGTGGCGCAGCGTTGGTGCTATTGAGTGGCGCCATGCTGACCGGTTGCTTTGATGGCAGCAGCTCATCATCTGGCTCATCTGAGCCTGAACTCAATACCAACCTGTTTCCAGCCGATGGCAAGCTGAAAGCTACCATACGAAGAACGGAGGGCGGTGTACCGCATATTAAAGCCGACAATTTGAAGTCGGCAGCATTCGGGCACGGCTATGCGCAAGCTCAGGATAACGTTTGTTTGCTGGCTGAGGCGATTGTTAAGGCGCGCAGTGAGCGCGCTAAGTATTTTGGGCCTGGGCCAGGAAAGATAAATATCATCAATGATTTCAGCTACAAAGCTCAGAAAATATTAAGCGGTGCCGAAGAAGAATACCCACAGCTGAGCCCTGAAACCGAAGCAATGATCGAAGGCTTCACCGCAGGCTATAACAAATACGTGAGCGAAACAGCATCGGCGGATCTGCCACTAGAGTGCAAGGGCCAACCTTGGGTAAAAGAAATTACCCCTGTTGACTTGTTCGCACACTATCGAATCGTAGGTCAGTATGCCAGCGGCGCACTGTTTGCAACCGGCGCCGTTTTTGTTGCCGTTCCGAATGGTGAGTCGCCGCAGCCAACGCCGGTGATGAATGTTTCAAGCAACACGGATGATGCGCTAAACGAAGAGCTGAAACGCGTCGTTGCAAGCGCCCGTGCGAACGCGGGTGCCCAAACGGACTACCAAGACATCGGCCTGGGCAGTAACGCCTGGGGCATTGGCGGCGACATGTCCGAGCAGGGCAAGGGTGCGCTGCTTGCCAATCCCCACTTTCCCTATACCGGCCACCGCCGTCTGTATCAGGTTCAGTTGACGGTTCCAGGATATCTGAATACCAACGGTGCGGGCTTGCTGGGCACAGCGATTCCGCTGATCAACTTCAATGAAAACTTGGTGTGGTCCCATACCGTAACTACCAGTCGCCGCTTTACCCTCTATGAACTGACCCTGAAAGACGGTGACAACTTTACCTATATAAAAGACGGTAAAGAGAAACCCATTACTTCGGAGACGTATCAGATCGAAGTGAACAATGGCTCGCCGACGCCAACGGTGCTTGAGAAGACCTTCTATTTCTCTGAGTATGGCCCGATGTTGGCGGCAGATGCCGTTACCGATGGCGGGTTAAAAGCCTGGGGCGTGAATGGCAAGGCTTACAGCTACCGCGATGCCAATGCGAGTACCAAAAACCTGCTCGATACTTGGCTGAACATGAGCCGCGCATCCAATCTGGAGGAATTCCAGGCGGTTTTCCAGAACTGCGGCAGCACACTTTGGACGAACTCGACCTACGCCGATGATCAGGGCAACGCCTACTACATAGACAGTAGTTCCGTGCCTAATTTGTCAGGTGCTACGCTCGCCGTGATTGACTTCAAGCGCGCGGTGAACGCGGACTACAACGCACTGTTTGAAGGAGGTCTCACTCTGCTGGATGGCAGCAAATCCCGGGATGACTGGGTTGAAGGCCAATGCAACGGGTTGGTGTCGTTCAACCAGCGTCCGCAGTTGACACGTAAAGATTGGGTTCAGAACTCCAACGACAGCTATTGGGCAACAAACCCGAATCAATTCCTTACCGGATTTTCACCTATGTTCGGCTCTGAGCAAACGCCGCTGAACCCGCGCACACGCATCGGTATTTCAATGCTTCAGAACCCGATGGAGATGGGATTTGCAGACCGAGCACCGGCAGGACAGGACGCCAAGTTTGGTGCGATTGATCTCATAGAAGTTATTTATAACAACCGCACTTGGTACACCGATATGTTCCTGAGTGAACTCAGAACCCGGTGCACCGTGATTGGTAGTGATCCTGTAAACCTGTCAGAGGGCGGAACGCGCGGTGTGGATGAGGCCTGTGATGTCTTGCAAAGCTGGGATGGCGTATACAATACAGACAGCATTGGTGCTCATGTATTTCGTGTGTTCATCGCCAACTACCGCGATGATTTTGGCGCAGACCTAACGGTACCGTTTGATGCTGCGAACCCAGTGGCTACACCGTCCTCACCGTCGCAGACCGATGCCGGAACGGCAAGTGATGTGATGTTGGTGGCGCTTGCCGATGGGCTGGAGGCTCTGGAGTCGGTAAATATTCCCTACGATGCCACTCTTGGTGACGTGCAGTATTATCAGCCGTCGGGCGGTGTGCCCCCAGGAGGAACGCCGGTCGAGCTGAGCGACCCCATCGCGTGGCATGGCGGTGATGGTTCCGTGGATGGTGCTTTCAATGCTGTCGGTGTTGTAACCAGTCCTGTTGCCGAGGACACCGTGTTCCCGAGAGTTGCGCCGACAACCCTGCCTAATACCGCTGGTTTGTCTGATCAGGCCGATATTGGATGGCAAATGGCCCGCGGGACCAGTTGGCACTTTGGGCTGGAATTTACGGATCAGGGCCCGGTTGCCTATGGACTAACCAGCTACTCCCAGTCATCAGACTCTGACTCACCCTACTTCACTGACCAGAGCCAGCGGTTCTCAGACGAGAACTATCGCCAGCTCTGGTTCACTGAAGCAGACATCGAGGCGAATATTCTGGTGAATGGCGAAGTAACCATCAGCCAGTAACCTGGTGCTTTTCAATAAATAAAAAGGGGTGGCCGAGGCCACCCCTTTTTACTGAAACTGAAATGCTCAGTCTTGCTGGACGATCTCGGTGATGTCCGGGTCTGCACTGGCGGCGTTCGGAACAACAGCGGTGCCCATCGTTGAGATGATGCTGGCTGTCTCCGTCACCATTTCAGTGAACACCCTTACGTCGTCCGACCCGCCTTGTGGAAGAACAGGCGTTCCGTGAGTACCTGCGAGATAACGCGTGATACCGGCGTTATCCAGAGGCACCGGCGTTCCGCTTCCCGTAATGGAAACTGCACCGAGCAACCTTGCGAATGGCTCTGTACCTGAAAGGTACGCATCAAACGCTTGGCCTAAAGGATTTTCGAGAGGATCGTTCGGTATAACCGTATCGCCGTTGACCTGGGACAGGGCAACTGGCGTGGCGGAGGCATTCAGACTGGCGGCAAAGTTAAGTGGATCTGCCGCATCAAGAGTAGCCTGGAAAACGTTGAAATAGGTTTCCAGGTCGGCATCGCCTTGTGCCAGCCCTGCCGCTGCCTGAAGGCCACCGAGAATTCTCGGAGCAAACGACGGTGAGTTCTCCAACAATCTTATGATGCCCGCGCCCGGCGTCAGAAGCTGAGCTGCAATGATGTCGTCATCGGGATTGCTGCTCTCGTTGGCAACAGCAACAAAAGGAGCGCCTACGATTGTGCCCAGGGAGTGGCCTACGAAGTAAACGCTGTCGGCCTTAAGATCTGCGCCTGCCGTGCCGTCGAAATCGAGACCACTCAGAGAGGCTCGCACGTTCAGCAGGTCGACAATGGCTTGTCGGTTGTTGTCTCTTGAGGTGGTAAAGTTCGTCAGGTTGATGAACAGGCTGCCCGATGCCCCATTGGCTGCGGTCATGGCCGTTGGCATGTTCGCTGCGTTTGCAGTGAAGTCAAAGTGCCGTTCGTTTTCGGTCTTCGCTATACCGGGGACCGTTGAGCCCGCGTTTGCGACCGTATTCTCAAATGAGCGCAGTGAACGTATAGCAGCGTCAAGCAGCGGTGCTTGGGCTGCAGGCGCTCCGAAATCTGCGGTGGAGGCGCCACCGGCGATGACGCGCTTTACGACCAGGCGGTGGCGATCGCGATCAAGGACCGCAAATGCTCGACCTCCTATATCCAGCGCAAGCTGGCCATCGGCTACAACAAGGCCGCGCGGCTTGTGGAGCAGATGGAGGATGAAGGCGTCGTCAGCTCGGCCAACCATGTCGGCAAGCGCGAGATCCTCGTGCCCGAGCAGCAATAGGCAAGGCTGGCAAAGACGCCTTCGGCGAGGATATTTGGACCAAGAAGAAGCC
>LAZR01001029.1_pt1 | contig 18692 bp, 14 predicted proteins | sample 329461 | NCBI WGS metagenome assembly LAZR01 (sample SAMN03002196, study PRJNA259156) | marine sediment metagenome | biome: sea floor; feature: Hydrothermal impacted sediments; material: marine sediment; isolation source: Loki non-amplified sample from Loki's castle hydrothermal vent sediment ...
CCCTATAAGTTGCCCACCATGACGATTAATTTAGGCAAGGAAGAGTGAATCGGCTGTGAGAAAAACCTACCTAAAGAGCTAATATCATTGAAAATAATATATAGCGTCGGCATATTTTATGAATAATTCAGGTAAAATGATTTTGACAAATAAGTACAAACATTTTATACAGTATACTAATCAAGGCAAAATATACACGGAGAAGCGATAATGCTGGAATCATATTTCAAACATGAAGCTGAAAGGCAAAAACAGGGAGTTCCTCCTTTGCCCTTAAGCCCTGAAGAGATCGAGGAAGTTTGTAAACTGCTGGAAAATCCACCCGTGGGTAAGGAAGAGCTTCTTTTGAACCTCTTAAGAAATCGGGTTTCACCAGGAGTCGATGCTTCGGCAAAGGTTAAAGCAGCCTGGTTGACAAAGGTTGCAGAAAGAGAGATCTCTTCTCCGTTATTATCCAAAACGGAGGCAGTTTTTCTGCTGGGCACGATGCTTGGAGGTTTTAATATAGAGCCTTTGCTCGGTTTTTTGAAAGATGAAGAACTTGCTGGAGAGTCCACCAAAGCATTGAAGCAGATTATCCTGGTTTACAGTGCTTTCGATAAGATTGTTGAAATGTCGAAAAGCAACCGCTGTGCACAAGAGGTTCTTACATCCTGGGCGGATGGAGATTGGTTCCTTTCCAGACCGAAGTTTCCAGAAAAGCTATCCCTCAAGGTATTCAAGGTTGATGGCGAGGTTAATACCGATGATTTATCCCCAGCAAAGTATGCCTGGAACAGGCCAGACATCCCTTTTCATGCCCTCTCCATGGGAGAGGCGAGATTTCCGGGAGGGATTGATACAATCAGAGATTTCCGTAACGAAGGGCACCGTGTAGCTTTCGTAGCTGATGTTATGGGTACCGGCTCTTCAAGAAAGTCCGCTACCAATTCCCTGTTGTGGCACATTGGAGAGGATATTCCTTTTGTGCCGAACAAGCACAAAGAAGGAGTTGTAATCGGGAGTCTGATCGCTCCAATTTTCTTCAATACAGTAGAAGATTCCGGGGGGTTGCCTCTTGTGTGTGATGTGGCGAAGATGAAGACTGGCGACATCCTCTCCATCGATACGAAATCTCAGACCATCGCTAACGAAGCCGGGGAAGTCATGGCCTCGTTTGAATATCAGCCGGCGACAATCAAGGATGAATACCGCACCGGAGGACGTCTTAGCCTTATTATAGGTCGGTCGTTAACTGCCAAAGCACGCCAAGTCTTGGGAAAGGACGAGGCAGATTTTTTCATAATCCCTGAGAGACCTACGCCAGAACCAGGGCAGGGATATTCCCTGGCCCAAAAGATTGTAGAGAAAGCCTGTGGCTCAGAGGGTATACTCCCAGGTGCTGCTTGTGATGCGAAGATGACGACAGTCGGTTCTCAGGATACTACAGGCCCGATGACTGCGGATGAATTGAAAGAACTTGCCTGTATGGAATTCCAGGCAGATTTGTTCATGCAGTCCTTCTGTCATACCGCCGCCTACCCAAAGCCCGCAGATGTCAAAATGCATAAATCGCTTACCGAATTCATTACGGAACGAAAAGGCATAGCCCTTAGACCCGGTGATGGTATTATCCATTCCTGGATGAATCGCTTCCTGGTTCCTGACACGCTGGGAACTGCTGGTGATTCCCACACACGTTTCCCCATCGGGCTTAGCTTTCCAGCAGGCTCTGGCCTCGTTGCTTTTGCAGGAGCTCTTGGTTTTATGCCCCTGGATATGCCTGATTCAGTCCTGGTGAAATTCAAGGGTGAGCTTAATCCCGGAATAACCCTGAGAGATGTGGTAAATGCTATTCCCTATTTTGCCATCCAAGAAGGGCTGTTGACTGTAGCTAAAGAGGGTAAAAAAAATATTTTTAACGGCCGAATTATTGAAATGGAAGGATTGCCCAACCTGGAAGTGGAGCAGGCATTTGAGCTGACAAATGCCACTGCTGAGCGTTCTGCAGCAGGAGGGACTGTTGCCCTGAGTAGCGAGAACGTTAGCAAGTATATGAGAAGCAATATTGCTTTGATGAAAAGAATGATAAAGGATGGTTACCAGAATGCTAATACTCTACAGAGAAGGATAGAAGCCTGCCAGAAATGGTTAGAAAAACCAGCGCTTCTAAGAAGAGATGATAATGCTAAGTATGCAGCCGTTCTTGAGATAAACCTTGCAAATATAAGGGAGCCGATCGTGGCTTGCCCCAATGACCCTGATGATGTGAGACTCCTTTCTGATGTTTCAGGTGACAAGATCGACGAGATCTTCATCGGGTCCTGCATGACTAACATCGGACATTTCCGGGCAGCCGGAAAGATTTTTGATGGTGCAGGATACCTAAACACTCGTATCTGGTTAACGCCCCCCACAAAAATGGATAGGGTTCAGCTGATGAAAGAGGGGTATTATTCGATTTATTCCAGCGTCGGCGCCCGGACTGAAATCCCCGGCTGTTCCCTTTGTATGGGAAATCAGGCCAGGGTTAGTCCTGGATCAACTGTTATTTCAACCTCCACTCGAAACTTTGATAACCGCATAGGAGATAAAGCATGCGTTTACCTTGGATCGGCAGAACTGGCTGCCGTAGCAGCACTTTCGGGTAAACTTCCTAATCCTGAGGAATACTTCTCGGTCTTTAAAGAAAAGATACTTCCTCATGAGGATGAGGTCTATCGATATCATCAATTCGATGAGATGGATAATTATCTCTAAAATAAATCCAATGGCTCGCTCTGCTCAGACGACTTGCTGCCTGACTCGGTTGGGTTTCCTAGCTTGGCGAAGGCTGTATGGTGAAAAAACCGTGAGGAAGGCTGAGCGGGCACGCGGGGTCAGGCTTTATCGTGCGGTAGTGTTCAAAAACAAAATGGAGTCCAACTCTCAACATGATGACAAAGTCTGACCCCAGAGGAGAGCGAAGCCTTGGGGCAAAAGCAACGTGCTTTTTAACCATATTGCCTGAGCCTTTCTTTTAAGGTCGCTTCATCCATCCCCAAATGCTCTCTTAGGAAATCGCTTGCGAAATTCGAATGATTCTGGTAATTTTAAATAACCTTTCAAGAAGGAGGCCTTCATGGAGGAAGAGATTGGAAAAATCACTCACTATTTCTCCAAAATAAATGTAGGAATTTTAGAATTATCCAAGGGAACTCTTCAGGTTGGCGATACAATCCACGTCAAAGGACACACCTCTGATTTTTACCAAAAAATAGAATCAATGCAGATGGAGCACGATCCTGTAGATAAAGTAAAACAAGGTGAGCCAGTAGGAATAAAAGTGGAAAACTCTGTGAGAGAGAACGATGCAGTTTTTAAAGTTACAGAAGAACAAAAATAATTTGATTAATTTCAAGGGAATATTGCTTTCTGCAAAACGCTGCCCTGAAATTTTTAACTACTTCCTTAGAATTGTCACCTGAAACTGGTGGTATAACATACCCTTTTGAGGTGATAATTGAGGAGGAAAAATCACCCCTTGAATCATCTTGTATAGCTATTGACTGTAATAGGGCACTCTGCAAATATAAAATATGAAAATTACCCAGACAAGAAATAAGGAAAAAGGAGTGAGACTCATTTGAAAAAGAATATCTCCCCAGAGGTGAGCTTGAAACACTCATTTAGCCACTGGAAAGCGGAAAAGTACGATAAGGCATTGAAAAAGGCTTCTTCTAAGAAGATGGAATACACAACGATTTCAGGGAAAAAAATTAAAGAGCTTTACACACCTCTTGATCTTGATGGTTTCGATTACTTGAAGCAATTGAGTTTTCCCGGGGAATATCCGTATACCAGAGGAATCCATCCGACCATGTATCGCGGCCGCCTGTGGACCATGAGACAGTTTTCAGGTTTCGGGACGGCTGAAGACACAAATAAAAGGTACAAATATCTTCTCTCTCATGGACAAACAGGATTGAGTGTTGCCTTCCATCTTCCTACTTTAATGGGTCTTGACTCTGACCATCCTCTAGCTCAGGGAGAAATAGGGAAATGCGGAGTAGCGATAGATTCCTTGGCGGATATGGAAATTCTTTTTAACGAGATTCCCCTGGAAAAAATATCGACATCCATGACTATAAATGCCCCTGCTGCAGTTTTATGGGCCATGTATATTGCTGTTGCTGAAAAGCAGGGCGTTTCTCCAAAAATAATCTCGGGAACGATTCAGAATGATATTCTAAAGGAATATATCGCTCAAAAAACCTTCATTTTCCCTCCAGAACCTTCTATGAAACTGATTGTTGACACCTTTGAATACGGATCCCAAGAAGTTCCCAGGTGGAATACCATTTCCATTTCAGGCTATCATATAAGGGAAGCGGGATCTACGGCTGTCCAGGAACTGGCTTTTACTCTCAGGGATGGGATCGAGTACGTGGAGTGGGCACAGGATAGAGGACTTGATGTCGAAGAGTTTGTGCCTCGACTTTCCTTCTTCTTTAATGCTCACAATGATTTTTTTGAGGAAATTGCCAAATTTCGAGCGGCCCGAAAAATTTGGGCAGAAGTGATGAAGGAAAGGTTTAGAGCAAAGGATCAGAGGTGCGGGTGGCTGAGGTTTCACACTCAGACATCGGGTGCCTCTTTGATGGCCCAACAGCCTAATAACAATGTTGTAAGAGTTGCCATCCAAGCTCTGGCCGCAGTTTTAGGTGGATCCCAATCCCTCCATACAAATTCTCTTGACGAAACTTATGCTTTACCCTCGGAAGAGGCTGTGACTATTGCTCTGAGAACTCAGCAGATCATCGCTCATGAGAGTGGCGTGATCAATTGTATTGATCCCTTGGGAGGATCCTATTTTATTGAAAAGCTGACAGAAGAAATGGAAACGGATGCTAAGGAATATATCAGAAAAATTGATGATATGGGAGGGATGGTCAAAGCTATAGAACTCGGATTTCCTCAAAAGGAGATAGCTGATAGTGCGTATTTGTATCAAAAAGCCGTTGAAAAAAAAGAAAAGATAATTGTGGGAGTTAACGCCTATGAGATGGAGCACGAGCCTATTCCCTTTCTAAAAATCGATGAAACGGTTGCTGAGCAGCACACGGCTCGCTTGCGTGATGTTAAGAAAACAAGGAATAATGCCCAAGTCGGGGAAAAAATACTCGACCTGAAAAAGGCAGCTTCAGATAAACAGAATTTGATGCCCTATATATTGAGTTGCGTCAAGTCATACGCAACTTTGGGGGAAATCATGGATTCTTTGAGAGAAGTTTACGGAGAATACCAGGAACCTATTACATATTAATTAATAGATGAGAAAAACGACTAAATAAATAGGAGGATGAGAAAAGATGTTATGTCCGTTAATCTTGCTTGATGAATGGAGGATTTTATGACTGGCGAGAACATTAGGGTGCTGATAGCAAAACCAGGCCTGGATGGACATGACCGGGGTGCTAAAGTGATCTGCCGATCTTTAAGGGATGCTGGGTATGAAGTGATCTATACAGGAATAAGGCGAACACCGGATGAAATTGTCAATACAGCCGTTCAGGAGGATGTTGATGTGGTAGGTTTGAGCATCCTTTCTGGTGCCCATAATGTGCTTTTTCCAAAAATCATGGATCTCCTTAAAGAAAAAGGAGCAGATGATATCGCTGTTATTGCAGGCGGAATTATTCCTGATAAAGACATCCCTTTCTTGAAAAAAATAGGAATATCCAGGACTTTTTTACCGGGTTCATCTACACAGGATATTGCTGATTGGATTAAGAAAAATGTGAGGAAGAGGCATAATGAATAAATTTAATAAAATTCTTGACTTAAATTTTTTTTTCATGATAATTAAGGGAGAAGTTGATGGCTAAGAAGTATTTTTCGCTTATAATTGTCCCTCACAACAGAGGTAAATTCAAAACAGTCACTCTGTCTGAAAAAAAACTTAAAATTTTAATTACGGTCCTCACCTTACTTTTTTCTGCTCTCACCGTTTTCCTCATCGATTATTTTTCAATGAATGTTACCAGGCAGAAATACAGAGAACTTTTTGATGAGAATAGCCGCCAAAAACAGGCAATTACTAAATATAAAGTATCTCTAAATAAGCTGCAGGCGAATATTAACGAATTTGAAACCTATGCCAAAAAGATAAATGTTATGGCGGGACTCAAATCACCTGACGTTCTGAAAGAAGTTGGAGTTGGGGGAGGAGACAGAGCTAGTGGACAAGAAGTGGATTATTCAAGTTATAGTCAGGATGCTGGCCTCAATCATGCGGAGAGGATTAGCAGAAAAGCAGATGGCATCGATAAGAATTTGGATACATTGGTGAGATTCTTCGAAAACCAGACCTCAAAACTTGCTTCTACTCCCACTATCTGGCCAACAACGGGATGGCTAACTTCTGCCTTTGGCACGAGAATGGATCCATTTACGGGGAAAAAGGCTTTCCACTATGGTATCGATATCGCTTCTAGTTTTGGAAATTCTATTGTTGCTACTGCTGATGGTTTTGTTTCTCATGTCAAGAGAGAGAAAATCGGAGGAAATACGGTTATCATAAGTCATGGGGGAGGCTTTACGACAGTCTACTGTCATTTGAGCAAATTTGCGGTCAGAGCCGGACAGAAAATCAAAAGATGGGATGTCGTCGGGTACATTGGACAAACAGGAAAAGCTTTAGGCCCTCATGTTCATTATGAGGTTCGCCTAAACGGAAAGGCTGTCAATCCCTACCAATATGTTCTGGAAGAATAACTATCCCTTAGAACTAAGTAAATATATCCCCGGGCTTAATTTCAACTCCAAGAGAAAAAGCATAAGCATCCATACGTTTTCTATTTTCAGGCTGAAGGCTTTCGATAAGATAGATACTTCCCTCTCCACAACACACCTCGATGCCTTCTTTTTTTATTCCTGAAATTTTCCCGGCAGAAGAGCCGGGCGGGGTTTTTTTTGCTATTTTTCTTCCTTTATGAATTTTTATCCTTATGTCTTTAAGGAAAGCATAAGCTGAAGGCCAGGGAGTGAACGCCCTTACCCGCCTTTCTATGGATAGAGAATTTTTTGTCCAGTCAATTTTTCCATCTTCTTTCCTAATTTTAGGGGCGTAAGTAGCCTGAGAATGATCCTGCTTGCGGTGTTTTAATTTATCAATCTGAGCTATTGCCTTTATTAAAAGATCTGCTCCCTTTTCTGCTAAGCGAGCTTCAAGTTCTGCCGCATTCTCATCAGGAAAAATATTGACTTCTTCCTGGACAAGGATATCTCCTTCATCCATCTTCTCGTTGAGTTCAAGAATAGTGATTCCTGTTTTCGCTTCTCCATCTAAGAGAGCCTTCTGGACAGGAGATGCCCCTCGGTACTTGGGTAAAAGGGAAAAATGAACATTAAAAGAGTTATATCTGGGAAGATAGATGATTGAGGAGGGGATAATCTGTCCGTAGGCCACGACCACATTAAGGTCTGGCTCGATTTCTTTTATTTTATCAAGCGCGATTTCATCTTTTCTGATTTTTATAGGCTGATAATAAGGGATGTTCAGATCCGAAGCAGTTTTTTTTACAGGACAAGGCATAAGTTTTTTCCCTCTTCCTGAAGGCCTGTCAGGCTGGGTAATAATGAGATCGATGCTGTGATCAGTTTCCAGAAGTTTTTTTAAAGAAGGAAGAGCTAAGACAGGGCTGCCAAAGAAGACAATTTTCATTAAATCTTGCCCATTTTAGCCGCTTTTTTTAGCCTCTTTTTGATAAGGCCTTTTTTGAGAAGAGAGAGGTGGTCTATAAATAATTTTCCATTAATATGGTCAATCTCATGACAGAGAACTCTGGCTAAAAGTCCTTCTGCTTCAACAGTTTTTTCATTGCCTTTCAGATCGATGCCTCTGATAATAACGCGAGAGGGTCTGGCGACTTTTTCATTAATATCCGGAACCGATAAGCAGCCTTCTTCGGAGATTAGCTCTCCCTCCTGGCTAACGAGTTCGGGATTTATGAGGATAATCAGATTTTGACTGTTCTCCCCAGCTGAAAGATCAACGGTTATTAATCTCTTACCTTCATTGACCTGGGGAGCCGCAAGCCCAATTCCGGGAGCTGCATACATGGTTTCAACCATATTATGAGCAAGTTCCTCGATATATTTATCTAGGTTTATTATTTTCTCGGCTTTTTTAGTAAGGGTTGGATTACCGTACTTAACGATTTGCAGTATAGACATATTTCCTTTTCTAAGTAATTATTCTATAGGAAATCCTTTTTTCGTTCAATAAGCCTGGGGTTAGAGTTGCTAAACTTGCAAAATTGGAGGAAAAGGGAGCAGGAAAAAAGGGGACAGGCTACTTTTTCTGAATGAACTGTTTACGGGTAAAGATAGTCTTTTTCCTTGCAGAAAAAGTAGCCTGTCCCCTTTTTTTCGCCGATAAATTACTCAAGTTATGCAAGTCTGACCCCAATTTTATTTGTTTTGTCTTTTATAGAAGATGAGATGGGTTTTTTCCAGGCTTTTAAGAAAGAGGGCCAGTCTATCATAAAGGGGTTCGACATCTTCTCCGAATTTATCTTTTAGATTTTTAGCCACTTCTTTAACTCGAAGGCTTCCATCGCAAAGCTCCCAGGTGAAGCTCCCCACATGGTCAAGCTTTATTTTGTAATAAGGTTTTTTCAAACGGGGGAGGACGTATTTCTTAAAAAAGGCATGTTCAAATTTCGGCTTGAAAAGGATAATTAATCCATCCTCTTTTTTTTCCCACTTGATATTCCTCACTGGAATGAGATCAAGAAGGTTAATTTTGGATTTTTCGACTTCGCTTTTTTTCACAATCTATAGGATTTTGATGCTTGCTTCGAACCTTATTTAGCTCCCTTCTTCAGTTGATTTTCCGAATTCACCAGCAGAGACCATCTTCTTATAGGGAAAATAGATCAAGATAAAACCGAGCGTGAAGTAAATCAATAAGGCGAGCCACGGGTTATTCAAAGATTCTGGCATTTCTATCTTTAGTCCCTTTAAGCCTGCAGTAATGATTCCCATAAGAGCCTGCCCAGCAATCAACCCTGAAGCAAGGAGGAGGCCGGTGTTTTCTACGATTTCCTTACCTTTGGCTGTCGATTTCTTTTTGGCAACGCTTCTGTCCAGATAATACTTGAGTACTCCTCCCAGGAAGATACAGGCCGTGGCGCGAAAGGGAAGGTACATTCCTACTGCGATAAGCATTGGGGAGGGAGAGCCGATAAGGATAAGAACAACGGCCAAAAGCATTCCTGCTAGAACTAGAGGCCAGGCCATTTCTCCACCAACTATTCCCTTAGCCATGGCTGCCATCAAGCCCGCTTGGGGAGCAGGAAGTGTTATGCCTCCAATTCCCCCCTCAACGTTGTTGTGTAAAAGCTGGAGAGAGAAGGTCAGTGTTAGAGCAGCTGCAACAACACCGATTAGCTCTCCTACTTGCATTCGCCAGGGAGTACCACCAAGAATATGTCCTACTTTCAAATCTTGGATCATGTCTCCGGCCACGCCAGCCACACAACATACAACTGCTGCAACACCCAATACAGCTTTTATGCCCGCATCTCCTGTCTGCCCCATGAGAACCATCATCAGGGCAGCGATAAGCAGCGTGGTTAAGGTTAGGCCGGAAATCGGGTTGGAAGAAGAGCCGATTATACCCACAAGATAGCCTGCTACAGCGGCAAAAAGAAGACCCATGACTATCATCACTATGGCCGATATAAAAGCGGAACCTATGCTATGGGTGAAGATGTTGTAGAGAAAAACCATTGATATAAATAGAGCTATAATGGCGATTATGATGGATGGAAAAGGCAAGTCTTTATCAGTCCTGGGTGTATCTGTTTTGACTCCCGCTCGCGTTTTTTTAACATCAAGGATGGAGCGACCTATTCCTGTCATCAGACTTTTTCTCATCTTGAAGAGCGTAAAAAAAGCGCCGACAAGCATGGCTCCAACCGCAATCGGTTTAATCTGAGCATTGTAAGCTGAGATGGCCATATCAGTCCAGTTTCCATCGAACTTGGAGGCAAGGTTGCCTAATTCTCCGCTAATGAAAAGCAGGATTGGCATCAGGAAGAGCCATCCCAGTACTCCCCCGGAAAAAGTAAGAGCTGCTAACTTTGGTCCGATTATGTAGCCGACTCCGGTCATAGCAGCATTGGCTGCCGGCGATTCTATGAACATTCTCCCTTTCATGGGTGAAGCTTTATAGACTTCAACATTATCAGAGTTGAGATACATGGTGCGGGATAAACCGGGGATTTTGAATACGGTGCTGACAAAAGGTTTTATTGCTCTGATGCCGTTTTCGCTGGTGAAGAATTCAATAAGACCTCCCAAACCCATTGCCCAGAACATGTATGAAGCGCTCGAGCCTGCCTTCTGACCGGTTTTGATTATCTCTGCACAGGCAACACTTTCTGGGAAGGGAAGATCGGCATCTTCAACCAAGGTGCGTCTGATAAGTGTGATGATGAACACTCCGAGAATTCCCCCTACAAGCATGAGCAAAGAGGATTTTACAAAATCAAATTTTGTCCACACTCCGGTCATCAGGAAGGCAGGAATTGTAAATATGGCTCCCGCTGCCAGAGCTTCTCCTACTGCGCCAGTAGTCCTTGCGAAATTTTCTTCTAAAATTGTTCCCTTGAATGGACGAAGGACTGCCATAGCGATAACAGCTGCTGGAAAAGTAGCTGCCACTGTCATTCCAACCATAAGGCCTAAATAGGCGTTGGCAGCACCGAGGACAATGGCCATTATAATTCCTAAGAAAATTGCCTTGAAAGATATTTCTTTCATCGATTGCTCTGGGGAAATATAAGGCCTGTATTCATTGCTCATATCTACCTCCTAACGTTATTATGCGTGTTTTTTTTGATTATATATTTTTTAAACAGAAAAAAGTCAAGAAAAAAATAAAAAAAATAATTAATGGTACGTCCCCATATTACTTGCACACACGGATGTTTTATTTGCGTGAGATAGAAAATTATGTTAAATAAGACATGGTAGAGAAAGGCATGAAAATGAATTTATGGGGTTTAATTAAAGGCAGGCTATTTTGTGATTTAGCTATTGACCTTGGGACTGCCAACACTTTGGTTTATTTAAAAGGAAAAGGAATCGTTGTTCAAGAGCCTTCTATTGTTGTTATTAACAAAGTGACTGGTAAAGTAGAAGCTGTGGGTACGCGAGCAAAGGAGATGCTAGGAAAAACTCCTGCTGACGTTCTGGCTATCAAACCAATGAGAGATGGAGTCATTGCAGATTTTGAGATTGCGGAAAAGATGCTTGACTATTTTATTAAGAAGTCCACAGACAATCGAGTATTATTTATTAGACCGAGGATAGTCATCGGGATTCCAACAGGAATTACTCAAGTAGAGAGGCGCGCAGTTAAGGATGTGGCCATGAGGGCAAAAGCGTCCGAAGTCTACCTTGTCCAACAGCCAGTGTCAGCTTCTGTTGGAGCTGATCTTCCTATTTCTGAGCCGACAGGAAATATGATCGTGGATATAGGAGGAGGGACGACCGATATCGCAGTCATTTCTATGAATGGGATCGTTTTTAATCATCACATACGGATTGCTGGGAATGAAATGGACGAGGCTATCATCCAATACCTTAAGAAAAAATACAATTTGCTTATCGGAGAGAGAAGTGCTGAACAGCTTAAAATGGAGATAGGTTCAGCTTACCCCTTGGATGAGCCCATGACAGTAGAGATAAAAGGAAGAGATCTAGGCGAAGGAATCCCCAAAACAATTATAATTGATGACCAGGAAGTAAGGGAAGCGCTCGAAAATGTTGTCTCTTCGATTATCAATGCCATAAGAGTCGCCCTTGAAAAGATTCCTCCGGAATTATCAGCGGACATCATTGACCGAGGCATTATTTTAACAGGGGGAGGCGCTCTCCTTAAAAATATAGACAAACGTATACGTGAGGAAACTAAATTGCCAGTTTTTATCACTGATGATCCTCTGACTACGGTTGTAATTGGTGCTGGCAAGATGCTCGACGATTTAGACCTTCTGAAAAAGGTTTCTATAATATAATTCAATTTAAATCTCATGCCCCTTTTCCTTAAAGAGAGAAAGAGTCTTGTAGTCCTCACAGCTCTAATTTTTTTTCAGCTGATATTGATTTCAACTCAGGTTCCGTTGGGTTATGGGGAGAATTACTTCGAAAAGGCAATTTTTTCAGTTTTTTCTCCTATTCAGCATGGAATTCTTTCCTTATTCCGATCAACTGGTGAGTTCTGGGAAAATTATTTTTACCTTCAGAATGTTCAAAGTCAGAATCGAAAGATGAAAGATGAAATGTTTTTTCTCCGACAGGAGAGTAACCTTTTAAGGAATGCTCTTGAAAACTTGAGGAGTGCGAAAGAAATAGAGGAGAGTCTTTTAAGGCTTCATGAGAATATTTTGGTAGCTCAAGTTATAGGTTTTGATGCCAGTAATTTTTATAAATCTGCAGTTATTAATAAGGGCTCTCTGGATGGTCTTAAGAAAGATATGATTGTTCTCGATAAAAATGGCAGTTTAGTGGGACGAATTATAAACCCTATCGCCTTAAAAGAATCTAGAGTTCAGCTGATCACTGACAACGAAAGCGGCGTAGGTGTTTTTTCTCAGAGCAAGGAAGTCATGGGTATTCTGAGTGGTGATGATAAAGGATACTGTTTTTTAGAATATATCCATGTAACAACGGAGGGTATTTATGAGGGAGAAGATATTATCACTTCTGGAAAGGATAATCTCTTTCCTTCTGGAATAAAAGTGGGTAAGATTGTTTCTATAACCACAAGCACTTCTCTTTTTAAACAGGTAAAAGTTGAGCCTTATTTTGATATTCGGGATTTGGATCAGGTAGCCGTCATTATGAGAGATCCGATGGAAATTTTTTAAAAATTAGCTTTTATGAAAGACTTTGTTAAGGTTTCTCTTGGAATCATCATTGCTTTTTTGCTTCATACAGCTCTGAGTAAAATCTCTCCCTCTCTAGTTCTGCTATTTAATGTATTTAGTTTGGTTGTTATCTACTTTGCCGTTGAAAAAAATGAAGTTTTCGGTGCCTGTTTAGGAGCGTTTTGTGGTCTTATCCAGGACTCTTTTTCTTTGGGAGTTTTTGGAGTAGCAGGTCTTGCGAAAACAATTGCTGGATTCACGGCAGGGTACATTGCAAAAAAAATAGATGTCCATCCTCCTTTGCGCAGCTTCGTCTTTATCTTCTTGTTGATTAGTTTTGAATTCATTTTATGGGCCTTGCTTTACTCTTTTGTTTTTTCAGGAAGAATTAATACAGGAAGAGGATTGATCTTTTTTCAGCCTTTAAGCACTGCTCTGGTGGGAAGCGTTCTGTTCTTTTTTTCGAGAAAGTTCAAAAGGAGTGAACTCTAGTTTTATCCATGGAAAACAACAAGGCTTATGAGGATCTTTTTCTCGTTCAAAAAAGATCCAAGAAAATATTTATCTTTATCCAAGTATTAAGCGTTTTTTTGCTCCTTAATTTTTGGAAAATTCAGGTCTTGGATCATAAGAAATACTGGGAGAAATCCGAAGCCAATCGGACGAGAAAAATCGTCCTGCTTGCTCAGAGAGGATTGATTAAGGATAGAGGGGGGACCATTCTGGCTGATAACAAAGCCTCTTTCAAAGTTTCCATCATTAGAGAAAACTGTGAAGATTACGATAAATCCTGCCGGAAAATATCTCGTCTTTTAATGATTGAAGAAGATGTTTTGAAAGAAAGAATTAAAAGGTACGAATCCTTTCCCGTTTTCAAGCCAATTGTGATTAAGGAGAATTTATCTTTTGAAGAGGTGGCTGTGATCGAGGCCAGAAAATTAGAATTTCCTGAATTATTTCTCCAAGCAGAACCAAAGAGGTTTTACCCCTTTGGCAATCTTGCAGCTCATGCCTTAGGGTATATACAGGAGTTATCAGGGGAAGAGATAAAAAATGGTCTCTACAAACAGAGGCGCTTGGGAGATCTTATTGGGAAGACCGGAGTTGAAAAAGTATATGAATCTACTTTAGTCGGAACAGATGGTGAATCATTAGAAATTGTAGACAGCATGGGCAGGAGCAAAGGGGAGATAGCAAAACGTGAACCCGAAAAAGGTCAAAATATTATTCTCACTTTAGATTATGCTCTTCAAGAGAAGGCTGAAGAGGTATTGGAGGGAAGAGAAGGGGCCGTTGTCATGATGGACCCCCAGACCGGTGAAATACTTGCCTTGGCCAGCTATCCTACTTTTGATCCCAATAAATTTATTGACCGCTTTACCCCTGAAGAATGGCTTGATTTAATCAATAGTTCCGAGTTCCCCTTGGAGAATCGAACTGTTCGGGGTCAGTACGCTCCTGGTTCAATATTCAAGCTTGTAATAGATCTAGGAGCACTTGAATTGGGTTTAGTGGATGAAGAGACGGTTTTTACTTGTAAAGGTGAGATTGAAATTTATAATGAGCCTTTCAAATGCTGGATTGAAAAAGGCCATGGTGAAATGAATCTTATTCAAGGAATTCGGAATTCATGTAACATATATCATTATCAAGTTGCAAAGAAGATGGGCATCGATGAAATTTCCCGTTATGCAAAAATGCTTGGATTTGGGGCAAGAACTGGTATTGATTTGCCCGGAGAAAAAGCAGGGTTGGTTCCAAATCCACAATGGAAGAGGGAAGTAAGGAAAGAACGCTGGCAGCCAGGAGAGACTATTTCTGTTGGCATTGGTCAGGGCCCTTTAATGGTGACTCCTCTTCAGGTTGCTCTCTACACTTCTATTATTGCCAATAGAGGAAGAAAAGTTACTCCTCATTTGCTTAATTCTCAATCTCTTGCCGGGAAGAGATTGTTTTCTGAAAAGGATGCCGTAGATATTGAACTATCTACTTTTGAAACAGTTATTCAAGGCATGTGGGAAGTCGTCAATAAAGGAGGAACAGGATGGGCCGCTAATGTAAAAGGATTCGATATTTGTGGAAAAACAGGTTCAACTCAACTTGTCAGCACTGAAAAAGATAAGGAGAAGAAAGTGGAAGAGGAAGAAGAAGAGGAAGAAGCTAAGACTCATTCCTGGTTTACAGGATTTGCTCCGAGGGATAACCCGAAGATTGTTGTAACAGTCATCATTGAATATGGTGGTATGGGCGGTGCAACCGCAGCTCCTATAGCGAGGAAATTATTTAATTCATACAGAAGAAAATATGATTGACAGAAACCTTCTTAGAAATACTGATTGGATATTGATAGGCATTTTGCTCTTAAACTCCATTCTTGGAGTAGCATTTATCTACAGCACCTCTCATTACCTGCCCGGAAATTATTATGTGAAACAGATCTTCTGGATGGTTTTTAGCATGATAGCTCTTTTTTTATTTCTTTGCGTAGACTATAGTACTCTTGTCACTTATTCTTTTTATTTATACCTTGTCCTTATAGGGGTACTCGGAGGAATTTTAATTTTCGGCACGCCTATAGCGGGAGCTAAAAGTTGGTTTAAATTTCCGTTTTTTAACGTTCAGCCTTCTGAAATTGCTAAAATAATGATTATACTTCTGTTAGCTAATGTCTTTGCTAAATTTAGAAAAAACTACCTTTCCATGGGTAAGGGATTATTAAGTGTTTCGATTATCGCCGTCCCTGCTTTCCTTGTGGCTTTGCAGCCTGATTTAGGAACTGCTCTTAGTTATATTCCGATTTTATTAGGAGCGCTCTTCTTAGCCGGATTAAACAAGAAAACCATCATTGGCATATTGATTTGTGGGTTACTTCTAGGGATATTTGGCTGGAATATTGGCCTTAAAGACTATCAAAAAAAGAGGCTAACTGCTCTAATTTCTCCCAGTCAGGATCCTCTAGGCTCGGGTTATCATATCCTGCAATCAAAAATTGCCATTGGATCAGGGGGTTTTTTAGGAAAAGGTTTTAGAAAAGGAACTCAAAGCCAGTTGAGATTCTTGCCTGCCAGGCATACGGATTTTGTCTTTTCGGTCGTCGGAGAAGAATTTGGGTTTATAGGCGTGGTGCTTATTTTGCTTTCGTACTCTTTTTTGATCTGGAGACTGTTTCAATCTATCGGGCACGCTAGAGATAGAACAGGGGTATATATTATTTTTATGGTGGCGATTATGATCGCCTTCCAATTTCTCATCAATTTGATGATGATTATTGGTCTCTTTCCCATAGCAGGAATCCCCTTGCCTCTATTTAGCTACGGAGGTTCCTCTCTTCTAACCACTTATTTAGGAATTGCGCTCGTGTTAAACGTCAAAATGAGAAGATTTGCTAATATATAGACTTAATGATCCTCTTCCTTTTTTCACAGAGACAACAACTGGCCCGCGATATAAGCGCCTATCAAATAACGAAGGTAAGATATAAACTCTCCGTATTATCGATTGCACAATAAATTCAATAGAAATAAAATGAAATAGCAAGAATCTGATTTTCCATGATGAAAGATTTAGAAAACATTCTGAAAGAAGTCCAGAAACCTGGGCGCTACTTAGGCGGTGAGTGGAATGAAATAAAAAAGAACCCGCTCCGCGTGAAAGCTAAAATTGCCCTTGTCTTTCCTGACCTTTATGAGGTTGGGATGTCCTATCTTGGTCAAAAAATTCTTTATTCTCTTTTGAATGACAATCCATCCATTTTAGCCGAGCGAGTCTTTGCTCCCTGGGTAGACTTTGAACAAAAACTTCGATCACGAAATATTCCTCTTTATTCTCTCGAAAATAAAATTCCACTTGATCAATTCGATGTCTTGGGTTTTTCCCTTCTCTATGAGCTCAATTATACCAACGTCTTGACAATCCTTGATTTAGGTCATATTCCTCTTTTTTCAGCACAAAGAGATCTGGAACATCCATTGATCATCGCAGGAGGACCGGCTGTTTTCAACCCGGAACCTGTAGCTTCGATTTTTGACCTGTTTCTGGTTGGAGACGGGGAAGAAGCTTTCATGGAAATCATTGAAAAATACATAACTCTGAAGGAGGAATTGAAAGAAAAAAGTGCAGTATTAAAAGAGATGGCCAAGATTAAGGGAGTCTATGTTCCTTCTTTATACACTACTTACCAACCTCGAAACTCTTATCTTATGGCAGTAAAACCTGATAATAATGCGCCAGAGAAGATTGAAAAAAGAATTCGTTTTCCTTTTCATGAGGCTCCTTTTCCTGAAAAAATTGTTGTTCCAAATATTAAGGTCATTTTTGACAGAGTAGCAGTTGAGGTGGCCAGGGGTTGTTACCATAAATGCAGATTTTGCCAAGCATTGAGCATCTATTTTCCTCACAGAGTGAAAAGTCCTTCTTTTGTTCTGGAAAAGGTGCTGGAGAGCCTTCGGCTAACAGGTTATGAAGCTGCTTCATTGTCCTCTCTCTCAGTAAGTGACTATCCTTATCTCGGGGAAGTTGTTAAGACTTTAATGACTGAACTAGAAAAACAAAAGATTTCCCTCTCATTGTCTTCTTTGCGTCCCAGGGGATTATCTTTAGAGGTAGCTAAGAACATTACCAGAGTTAGGAAGACTGGATTTACCCTGGTTCCAGAAGCAGGAACAGAAAGATTGCGCCGGGTCATTAACAAGGACCTGGAAAATAACGAAATACTCGAGGCTTCGGAGAATGCCTTCTCTCAGGGGTGGAGGCGACTTAAGCTTTATTTTATGGTTGGGTTGCCGACTGAGAGAGATGAAGATTTAGAAGGAATTGTGAGCTTGGTGGAAGACGTGAAAAGGATTGGATCCAAAATTCTTAAATCTCCTCCTAATATCAACATTAGCGTAACATCCTTTATCCCCAAATCTCATACACCTTTCCAATGGCTTAAAATGGAAGACGAAAAGATTCTGGAGGAAAAACACAGGTTTCTTAAGTCCCGTTTGAGAAAGTATCGCTTTGTTAAGTTCAAAAATCATTCTCTTAAAAGTTCGATTCTGGAAGCTGTTTTTTCCCGAGGTGATAGAAAACTAACTCAAGTCCTGTTTCAATCGTGGAAAAATGGTGCTCGCTTTGAAAGCTGGGGCGATCTATTCGACTTTCGTATCTGGGAAAAAGCTTTTGAATCTAAGAATATCGATTATAGACTTTATCTTGAAGCTTTGGACAGAGACGCAGTTCTCCCCTGGGATCATATTGATACAGGAATAAAAAAATCCCATTTACTTCAAGAGGTAGATAAGGCTTTAAAAGAAGAGCGAACTTTGTCCTGTCTCGAGAATAAATGTGATTTGTGTCAGGGATGCAATCTTTCGCCTCTACTGGAGAGAGAATTTCAGGAACAAATAGAAATTCCTTCAGCGCCTTATTCTCTTTTTGGAAAGAAGGCTCAGGATATTTTTCGTTATCGAGCAATCTATTCAAAGCGCAAAAATGCAAGGTTCATATCTCATCTAGACCTAAGCAATATTATCCAGAGGACTTTCCGGAGAGCTAACATTTCAGTTGTCCATTCAGAGGGTTTTCATCCGAAAATGGCGATATCTTACCTTCCTGCCCTTCCTTTGGGCATGGAGGGGAAGGCTGAAATTATTGAGTTCAAATCTCAGTATTTGTTTGAGGGCGACGGCGATGGCAAGCTGCTGCCTGAAGGGGTGTCGCCAAAGATTGGGTACAATGAACATGCACTCTACAGCTACCCCACATTGGCCGATGGCATGGTCAGAACCAGTGTCAACCAACTGGCCA
>LAZR01001030.1_pt1 | contig 18689 bp, 40 predicted proteins | sample 329461 | NCBI WGS metagenome assembly LAZR01 (sample SAMN03002196, study PRJNA259156) | marine sediment metagenome | biome: sea floor; feature: Hydrothermal impacted sediments; material: marine sediment; isolation source: Loki non-amplified sample from Loki's castle hydrothermal vent sediment ...
GATTAGACTAATGGACGAAACACAATCATTCAAGACCTTAAAAGAAATGATGAATCCCCAGTTTGATTGGGATAAACTAGACGATTACGAAATCCTTTTAGGGTTAGCCGAGGAAGCAGTCTACTTACAAGAAGTACCTCAAAGAATTCTAGGTAAAATAGCCTTGACACTTACCACTAAGTACGGAGACGAAACCTTAACTCGATTCGCTAAAGAATTAGGTAAATCCAAGAGTTCTCTAACTACCTACCGATGGGTAGAGAGTAGACTAAAAGGATTAGATATTCCAATTGATCTTAAATGGTCTAGCTTACGAGTAATTGCTGGAGCAGATAACCCAGCAGCATGGATAACCAAAGTACAAGAAGAAGGTTTGAGTACGCAAGAAGTTAAGCGGTTAGTGAAAATCGAGAAGGGCGAGCCGATAACCCACTCTCACAAGAAGATAAAATGTCCAAGCTGTGACTTTGTGACTGAAGGGGTGAAATGTGGAGGTTGCGGGGAGGTTTTGTGAGGAAAGAACAAATAAGTGAGAAATTCTATGAAGGGTTAAGGAAAAAATCTGTAGATTTAACTACAAAAGGTATTAAAGGAGCTAGAGTTAAACTTTTATACTTTAATCTTCATCGTGAACAAAAGTATTTAACAATAGAAGTTAGTGATGTAGCAGATTTTATTTATAAAGAAATGTTATATCAATTACATATACCTAAAAATGAAACCACAAGGAAAGAAACAAAAGGGAAGTAAAGCAGAGCGTCAGTTCGCCCAACTGTTAGTAGATACAGGATTAGACCAATACGCTAAAAGGATGCCCCTGAGTGGCGCTGTGAAGGGCCTGGACACCGACATAATGACTAAGCTACCTCTAGCTATAGAAGTTAAGGCGCAAGAGACTTGGAAACCATTAGAGTACTACAAACAAGCAGATATGGCTAACCCTAACCGAGGTAGGTTAACAACTATCGTAGCTATGACAAAGAACAGAGAACCTTTTTATATATTTTTAACAGCAGACGACTTCTTGACTATATTAGATTATGCGGTACAAGGTGGCTGGCCTGATGGTTGATTCCATTTTGTAGCCAATTGTGGTACAATGTGAGGTATGAAGGTTACCAACAACGCTATGTGGCTTAGAGGGTTTGCAGATGGGGAAGGTCACGTCTCCAAACCTCAGTCTGAAGGTTTAAGAAAGTCTTCAAGGGTTATTAGCATACCAAACACAGAACCAATTTTAATCAAGAAGGCGTGTGAGGTTTTAGATGAGGTAGGTATTACTTATTTTGTGAGGACTAAACAAATGGTTAACCGGAAACCTATTGAAGTTATATTTATCTCCCACCAAGAGAACTTAATAAGGTGGAGGGACAAGGTAGGTTTTACTTCCTTGAAGAAAACTAAAAGATTGGCCTCTCTAATAAAAGAGTATAAACAAGGCCACCATTTGTGGACGGAAAAGAAGAAAGAATATATTAAGTCTTTATTTGATGAGGGTTGGAATCAACAGCAAATTTCAAATTTAACTAGCATATCAACAGCTTCTTTATCAAGAGCGGTACATGAATTTGGGTTACGAAAGGTGGTTATTAGTGAACCTACCAACTAACGAGGAACATAGAACAAGTGAATGGACATTAAAAAATAAAAGAATAGTAATAGGCACAAACTTTGGTGGGGAAGAAGTAAGATCAAACGTAGCCACCTTTGAATGTTCACATTGTTTTAGAACATACACTAAGTTTGTAGGTAAAACTAAGTTCGATAATTTAACAATTGGTGAGAACAGATGGGAAGGTGGTTGGGTTAGATGAAACAATACATCATAGGGAAGAAACTAAAATTAAATAAAAGAATGAAAGAGAAATGGGTTCCTGAGCTTGGTTACCATATAAGGGAAGGTGAAACTGTATCGGGATTTCTGAAGAGAATAGAGGAAAATATATTGAGGGCTATGAAATACATGGGGGAAACAAGCACTACACGAGGAGCAAAATGAAAAGAACTAATGTATCTAAAGAGAAAACAATACTAACATTGACACCAGGGATGTTGAATTCACCAATAAGGGATACTTTCTTAAAAAAACTATTCAATAAGTGGAGAAAAAATGAAAAGAAAAAAGATACCTAAAAAAATACAACAACATATAGAGAAAGCAGCAGAGAAGTTTATTCATGAATCTTGGGATAAAGCCTACCCATTCTTTACAGAGGATAAAATAAATGAAACAAGAAATAACTTTTGACCAATGGGACAGTTTAAATGAAAAGGTTAAACTAAAGTTAGATGCTTGGCTAATGAAGAAATATTATGTTCTTGGTTGGTCTCCAAGCCAGTCAGCTGTCCAACAGAATGAATGGGTTCCCAAGAGGTTAATGACAATTGGTTTGATGATAGAGTTTCTTGGTTATGAGATATTCCATTTCTGGTTAGTTAATAATCAATGGGTTACAAAGGTAGAAGATGGAGCAGATGTTCATGTGGAGTTAGCAGATGCTCTATGGGAAGCTACAAAGGAGGTATTAAATGGCTAGTATCTATGAATTAGCAGACGAAATAAAAGGGTTATTAGAAACATCTATGATAACTATGACTAAAGAAGATTTGGACAAAAAGATGGCTAATAAACAGGCGGAAATAAACTCTAAGGTGATGTATTTATTAGGTTTTATTGAAGCTCTAAAAGAAAGAAAAGATGACTGACACCCTAATCTTCGCAGGGATAAACTTCATATTCTTAGTAGTAGGATATTTAATGGGTCGCGGCAAACTAGAGGAAAAGCTACAACAAATAGTAAAAGCACGCAACAGAATAGGTACAGGTGGAGTAGCTACACCACTTGAACCTCATGATTTAGATAAAAAACGTAGGCGTGATATAGAAGATAAATACATGAAATGAAAGAAAAAGGAAAGTCAGGATTTGGAACATTATATTATGGAGGTAAGCCCTTTCCGTTTGGGTTGGATAAAGCTATAGACGACACAGTTTATGAAGTGAGTGTAAGTAGGATTGTTTCTGCTTCTTGGCCTCCTAGTAGTAAGAGCGCTTATGATAAATGTAAAGGCCACAAATGGAGACATCACAAGAAACTACCAAAAGATTGGATCTATTGTACTAATTGTAAAACTCAGCAACATGAGGAACTAAAGTGAAATGTGGCAACTGCAAAAGTGAAACAGGACACATGATAGGTAAGATAGTAGAAGGAAAGTATATTGAGTATTGCCCCAATTGTTCTAACTTATCAGAAATACCTCCAAAGATAGACTATGCTTCTCCCAAAACCAAACAACGCCAACAATGGCAACGTGAAAAGATGGCTAAAGATATTATGCAACCCTGGGAAGTAAAGAAAGGCCAAACCTACAAAGGCTACCAACCCAACAAAGAGTTCATAAAAGCTTACCGTGGGAATCCAGATAAGTTGTCTATGTATACAGAAAAAGAATTAAAAGATAGTGGGCTAGTAAGTAAGAAGGATGCCAAGACAGCTACTACTAAAGGTAAGTTCAAAGACTCTAAGAGAATTGCTAGTGAGTTCAAATAACTTTAAGTGGAATTCCTCGATATTGTTCCCAAGACCCTCCTATAGAGGAAAGGACAATGTCAGATTGTTCCTTTGTGATTAGTATTTCTTTTGGTTTGACTTGGGCAACTATTCGAGAGAGCCACCCCAAATATATTTGATTTACAGGAATCCCAGTTAAATCTAATTGTTTCATAAGTTAAACCCTTACCATACCTCTCGTAACCCTATTAAAAACTACCAAAGGCAGGGTAAAAGATTCAACTTCCAAAGTATAGTATACCAGCTATGATTAAAACTATAACCAAAGCTCCTAACATATCTAAATGTTTATCTTTAGGTCTAGGGTTCATACATTAGCCTCCAAGCCAGCAGCAGTAAGCCTAGAGGCTAGTGTATAAATCTCTCACTCAAAGCAAGGTACAGGCTTGTCAACTAATGGGGTTGACAGTACAGATAGTGAAAACCTACACCCATACCTTGCTTAAGGTGGACCTCTCTCCTACCTGTTATTCAGGTATATCTTCCGTAGATTCATAGATTAAACTACAAGCAACGTGGTTATCTATGCAAACTTCTACATTTTTGATTTCTTCCTTTGGGACAGGCACTAACGCATAGTTACTGGTAAACCAGATAGCACCGTAGGCAACAACGCCAACGAGTACTAGAATTATAACAGCAAATATACTTCTCTCCTTTGTTAACCAGCTCATATTTACCTCCTTCCTTGAGACTTAGAGCCTCAATGCCCTTGTCGGCCTCCGGTTGCGGTCAGACAACAAAGGCATTCAAGCCCTAAATACACTTACTTCCCACCACATCGGTACACACTGGACCACTCATGCTTGAAAGTAAAAGAAAGACACCAATTAGTATTGATATTGTAATTATCCAAACAACGATGTTGTTAAGGTCTAGTCTTTTCTTGTAAAATTGTGGTGCATAGTCATGTATCATAATCTAGTTGCTAGGCTTAAATGGCAGTAGGTTTGAGCTACGCCTGTTACTAGTCAAACAGACTAGCTTCAGCCCAGCAACTATATTACGATATTTCGTTACTTAGGAACTTGCGATTACATTTCATGCACTCGTAAACTCCTAACTCTCTATTAAATCTATAGAATGATCTTGTGCAGTAAGGACAATGGATATTTGTATTTTGTTTAGTGCGATTTCTCATTTCAAGGATAGTATATCATTGTATAATGGTAATGTCAAGTCCTTACTTTCCAGCCTTAATGTAGTATAATAGAAGCATGATACCGCCAGTAATTACTTGTAATTATTGCAAAGGGCCAATAATAGATAAGGAACTAAGCTTACTAACTAGAGAAGGTATATATCATGGAGACTGCGCTATGGTGAAAGCAGAGTGCGCTCACAAACTGGTTAAACTACCTATCAGACAAGGCTTACCATTAACAGCAAATGACGTACTAGACATAAGGGAGGAACTAAAGAGTGTCCACTAAGTTACAAGAGAGAGCAGTTGAAATAATAAGAAAGAATCCCGAGATTTCTAGGGCAAAAGCATTAATAATGGCAGGTTATTCAGATAAGACCGCGTTGAACCCTACGGCTAACGTCATTGGAAGCAAAGGATTCGCGAACTTGCAGGATGTTTACCAGTATGAGTTAGTAAGAAAAGGGATAAATCTTAAATTCCTAGCAAAGAAGATGAAAGAAGGACTGACAGATAAGGATAAAAAGGTAGTTGCCCTATACCATGACAAGGCCGAGAAAGCACTAGAGCTTAGTAAGGAGAGTGTAGACACAGCCGTCCAGATCAACCTCGGTAGTGAGCTTACCGACTTAGCTGAATAGCTTGATACACCAGTTGATACACTACCATGCGTCGTACAATGTACCTTATGCGACGTAGCGTGCCTGAGTGAGCATGGTAGTAAGGTGCTACTATATGTACTGCACCCCTGTACTATTTATTTTTACGTACCCCTATATAGATTGATGTGTCAATGTATATGTGTCCTTATATGGAAGGGGGGATACCCCGTTGGGCATAGGGTACTTTGTTTTTAATGATATACACCACTCCCCCACAAAAATACCCCTACCACAACTCTTGTACAACTAGCATGCTCACCGTTAACAATGTACCACCACCATAATACCCCCTTGACACCATTCCACCATTATGGTATTCTACCATTATGCAATTATATAAGCCCCATGACGTAAAAAAGGTAAACTGTAACAAGTGCGGTGAACTCTTAATGAAGTTCTACCCTTGGGCATATTCTAGTGACATGAGCCAAGTAAAAATTGCCTGTGGCAGATGTTACAATAAGGAAGCACAAAAACAAGTAAAAGAATTTAGCACACCAAAGAAAGTAAAAAAGTACTTAAAAGGAAAAAAAGCACCTTAAATCCTGGAGTTACGCAATAACAGTCGTAGGTCCCACTTGAGATATGAATACTCGTATCTTCCTGGGGGCCGGTGTGGTTTAGTGCAGAGGTTCCAACGCTTGGAAAGTAATCAGAGGTGTTTGCCAGACTTTGTACGCGGAACGGGGGAAACCCTGTGAAGCCTCTTCTTAGAAAGGCGGTATCTTTGGGTTCTTTCCCTCCAGGACTTAGGGTGTTTTAGAGAGGAGGAACATATATGAAAATAGACAGCATAAACATAAAAGTAATAGAAAACGGTTACTTAGTCGACATAGCGACTGACGCAAAGAACCCAGAAGATAGATGGGACACAAACGATGAAAACTTCTATTGTGAAACATGGGCAGAAGTCATAGCAAAAGTAACTGAAAACCAAATCTAATGAAAAAAACTACGGTAATGCTCCCCCAAGAAACAATCGACTGGCTCCGTGAGAAATCTCACAAAGAGCACACTAGCGTAGGAGCTATTATTAGAAAGGCGATAGATGCCCTCAAAAGTACCCCACCCCTTCACACACCAGATAATTTCGGAGCTGCGCCCACTAACAAAAACCCAGAAGAAAAAGTATATAGATATAATAATTCAGATCCAGTAACAGAAGAAAAACCCTGGAAAGAAATAACCCGCTGTGAGTTCCAAGCTTGCAGAAAAGACGCTATCGGAAACTTCAACATCTCCACCTACTCCACCGACACCGGCGATCAAATAACCACGAAACACTTATGCAAACTTCACAAACACTTAGCAAGTAAAGAAGGGGCAGTGACAGATGTATAGCTGGGAAGTTCCAATTGAGGAATCTATATTAAAACACGTCCGACACATGAAAAATGGAATGGAAAGGCAGGTAGCTGAAAGAAACGATAAGTTTTTATGGATGGACTTAGATAAAAATATCCGTAAAGAAGCATCAATTTACGCAAGTGCCTACAGAACAATAGAGAACAATATTTTAAGGGAAATTAAATTAAGAAGTAGAATCAAAAAGGAGAAAAAATGAAAAACAACTGGCAACCCAAATTCGACTCCCCCCAACACGCCTTAGAAGGTATGCTCAAAGCATTGGAAATAAACCGTAAAGCGATTCTTAAACACGGTGTATCCACCACCGCTGAGTTTATCTTAGGAGACAAAGTCTTCACCTTAACTGAAAGAGGTTTCTTAAAGAAATGAAACACACTAATATATCTAACCAAATAGATAAAGGGTTGAAGAAGATAAAAGTAACTATGGTGAGTCCTGATGGGGATGAATCTTATGTTTCCTCTATTTCTATGATTGAGGAATATGAAGAAATAAAATCCTTCATCCACCAACGAGAGAAGGAGTTACTTAAAGAAGTCTTGAAAATGCTTAATAACAGCTCTGAAGTTGCTAGGGCAATAATAAATCAGGATTATAAGACCTTCCAAACAGTAATGAAAGAAATAAGGAAATTTAAAAAGGAACTATCAAATGAGTAAGCTAAAGAATGGGTTAAAAATACCAAAGGTAGTACCAATAGATTGGTCGCCAAGTGATTGGAATGATGTTATTTATGTAGTTACGCAAGCTGTGAAAGGTAAGAAGATAAAGTTTGAAAAAGAAGATAAGCCAATGGGAGGTGTAGAAGCAATAAAAGATGACATTAGAAAGGAAATATCAAATGAGTAATTGTGTTTTCTGTAAAAAAGCAAAAGATAAAAGAGTGAGTCGTTTTGGTGACTGTTTGGTCTTTAAACCACTCAATCCTGTGGTAAAGGGACATTTATTAGTTATTCATAGAATACACACAGATGATTTTAGTGGGGACTACACTATTTCAAATCAAGTGGTTGAGACCGCATTTTGGTATGCTAAGCGTTATAAAGAATTTAATCTTATTACCTCTCAAGGAGAGAACGCCACTCAATCTATAGGCCATTTACACATTCATATTATCCCTAGAAAAAAAGGTGATGGTTTGATGTTACCGTGGAGTACTGAACCTTTAGCCAAACAAAGAACCCAAATACTAAAAGAAGTTAAAGAGATTGTTGATCCAATGGAATGTACTATAAAAAGGAACCACCCTGAACATTGTCACTACCCAATAGCACTTACTGATGTATTAAAAAAATTAAAGGAGTTATCAAATGAATAAAGATTGGGAAGAACAATTTGATAAAAAGTTTGGTGTATTAAATTCATATCAATATGCCACTGATAAAGAAAGCACAACAGGTACAATAACTACAGATGTAAATAAAGAAGTAAAATCCTTCATACGCCAACGAGAGAAGGAATTACTGGAGGAAGTAATAAAAGATTTATACAAATGGTATGACGATAGACAAGCAAAAAGAGGGATTGCAGGTTGGACAGATGATTACTTTTCAGAAGGAGATACCCTAAGTGGAAACATCATTACTATCATAAAGAAAAAGATTGGAACTATCAAATGAGTAAATATTCACAACCTACTGAAAAACAAGAATTAGTTTTAAACACAGTAAGAGACAGAAAGTACTGGAGGCCGCCAACCTTTCAAAGAATTGCAGATATAGTGAAGATGGAAAAGAAGTCTGTATATAGAATACTTAAAATATTAGAAGGTAAAGACTTATTGGAGCGTGTGGATGATTACTACCACCCAAGAGAGTGGGCATATGATAACAGATGGGACGGTACTTCAAATGAGTAGCGGACTAATAAGCTGTCCAAAATGCACAGAAGAATTTTCAATACTTTCCTTTGCTAAAGGTAAAATTGGATCGCTAGACGAGCCTTGGACTTGCTCTTATTGCAAAGCAAAGATAGTAAGGGATAAAGAAAAAGGCTATGGTTTGAAGGAACTATCAAATGACTAGACTTAAAGAAATCATAAAAGAAATTTGTGTAAATGCAGGGGCCGAAGGGTATATTGAGGAAGCTATCAATCGTAGTTACCCTGAGATTGAATCTATTTTAGCCAAACAAAGAAAACAATTACTTAAAGAAGTTAAAGAGAAGGTTATCGGTAAACAAGAGAAATTACCAGAAGAAGATACTAGAATGTGCAGTTGTGTTTATCACAACCAAGGGAAGCTAGGCGGTACTTGTTTGAGATGTATTAATTTAAAAGTTTGGGGTTCAGTAAAAGGAGAAAATAGATTGAGAAAAGAACAATTAAAAAAACTAAAGGAACTTGAGGAGGTTAAGTAATGGGGAATGCAGATTTAATAATAATCATAAATGGAGTAAAAGTAATTAAAATTTTGGGTACTGAGTATAGTGGTGATGGATACGACAATGCAATCAAAAAAGCAATCGAGAAGTACAGAGAATATATTATTAACTTAACAGAGAGTGCAGAGTTTCCAAAAGAAATTGATAGTTATATTAGAAAAATAGAAGTTTATGAATTTGAAGAACTAGAGGAGGGTAAATAATGAAAATAACTATAGAAATTGATAGTGATGACTACAAGAGTATTGAAAAATTAAGGTTACTAGCAGATGCACTTAAGGATGAAGAACGAGATGCTAGTCAGCATATAGAAGAACTAGAACAGGAGGGTAAAGAATGAACGCACAAGAACAAGGAGAATGTAGTTTCTGCGGTGAAGTAAAGGTAGTTTGGAGAAAGTACCTTCACGCTAAGAACATTAAGCATATAGACAAAAATAAAACGCCGTTTACAATAACTTTTTATTGCAACGATTGTGGATTACTAGAAAAGGATAAATGATGGAAGACATTCAAAAAGAAATAGATCGAGTGAGTAAAGCTGGTGGGGGTACTATTCTACTCCCTGCAGGTGAGTATCACTTTAAGAAATTAAAATCAAAAGTTAATCTGGTTGGTGTGGAGGATAAACCAAATGAAAAGAAACCTTAAACAAGAAATTGAAGAAATACTGAAAGAATATACTTCACCCAATAATTATGACTTTGACGCAACGACAGTAATATTAGATGTTATATCAAAGACCTTAGATGATGTTATTGGGGAGGATGAAGACGTACATAAGGATAAATGGAATTACCTAGATTATCATAAAGGTGTTTTTGAAAGAAATCATTTCAGAAAAGAACAACGCTCCAAGGCGAAGAAATGGGGTCTATGAAGTATATCAATCTTGTTAAAGGAAACCGAACTAAGGTGGATAACGAAGACTACGAAAGGTTAAAACACTACACGTGGTATTGGAATAAGCCTGGGTATGCTAGACGCTACATTAAATACAGTGGTGGTAGGAAGACCATTTATTTACACAGAGAAATTATGAACACCCCAGAAGGTCTCATCACAGACCATATTAACAGAGACAAATTAGATAACAGGAAAAGTAATTTGAGGATAGTATCCTACAGTGAGAATGGGTTCAACAGAAAGCCTGACACAAATAATGGCTCTGGTTACTTAGGAGTAGGTTGGAACAAGGCAATGGAAAAGTGGAGGGTACAGATAGAAGTTTTGGGGACGTGTGTCCACGTAGGTTTCTTTGATGACCCTAAAGTAGCTAGTGAGGCTTACCGCTCCAGAAAGAAAAGGTGGTGGTTATGAAAACAAGTGACGTGACAGACGAAATGATTTATAAAGCTATAAAGTGGTCTAAAAAACTACCTATATATAGTGGTAAATTTCCTTACGATTACTATCCAGATATTCCAAACAAGATTATATTAAATAAAATGGATAAAATGGTAGACCAAGGCAAGTTAAATTACGGAGTAAGTTTAAGAACTGCTTGGATAGAGAAAGAAAAGGTGGTTTAAGGAATGAGCTTCTTTGGTCTATATGACGATGAAAGTGCAGAACGTATCTTTGAAAGCCGAAGAAAAATGGAGAGGCTACGTCTGAGAATATATAACATTGTGGAAAGAAGTTCTTGGGATACAGCAATCTTATTTAAAAGAATTAATGACGCAAAGAAGAAAAAACAAAGAACTGGAGAATAGAATGAAAGATAATGAATCAATAGCTATACATTGTTCTGGATGTCCTGCTTGTGGTAGAGGGGTTTGTAGAATAATACACAAACCAAATCGTTATTATCACTGTGAAAAGGATAAGATAGGATGAAACTAAAGAAAAGACATTGGATATTAAGATGGTTAAGAAGGAAATTAGGTATAGACAGTTTAGCAATGGAGGTTTATAGAAAAAAAACAAAGAACAGGAGAGTATGAATGACTGGTAAAGAACTAGAAAAAGAACTAAAAAGAAGAATTAGAAAATACAGCGGAAAGCGTTGTAAAGACTTCGAGTGGTCTTGTCCCACCTGTAGCCTATACATGGCGTTAGATATTTTAAAGGATCTTAATATGTTTGATGATGAGTGGTTAGAAGGAGAATAGATGCAGAAACCTAAACTGCCTAAGAAAGACAAAATGTATATGTTGACAAGTACTGCAGATACGAACCAAATAATAGACTACCTAGAAGAAAGAATAAAGAAGTTGGAGAAGAAATGAAACTAATCAACGAGAAGAGATTCTTGACAGAACTATATAAAAATACAGAGTATGGTAATACCCCAAAGAAAGACTTCGACTGGGTAGAAATAGAATACGGTAAGTTCAAGCAGGTACTCTCCAAACACCTCAAAGATTTACCTGAGAAGAAAACACTGCATATTAAAGGTAGAGATATACCCAACCAACATTTAGGATACAACCAATGTTTGGAGGATATTGAAAAAGTGTAGTGTAGAAGACTGTGAGAAGGTGACTTAACTTGAACAAAACCTTAAACATAGTAGGCTGGATAATGATAGCAATCTACGCCATCGGCACAGTATTTTATTGGGACGGCGTATATCCTGGCGGAATTGGATTATTCGGTTCTCTTGTAACATTACCAATGGCAATAGTACTAGCGTTCTTTATATCTACTTTCTCTAGCTTGTTCGGTGCTATAACAAATATTGTCTGGGCTTTAATAGTTTATTGGCTAATAACAAGAGGAGTAGAATGAAATACAAAACAAAAAAAGACATGCCCGATCTCCTAGCTGGTGCAATAATTGAATAGGACGAAAAGAAAAAGTATTTCGACGGCCCAGGCAACTGGACCTTCTCCAAGAAGACTGTAGAAGGCAACCCCGAATGGTTCTCTAAAGTAGAATAAGGTATAATTGTCTTATGGCAATTAATCCACAAAGAAAGGAGTTAACCCCCATAGAGTTATGAAAGTTACCGTACCGCCCTTAAATGCACGGCAACGAGAATTCTTCTTATCAAAAGAGAAGTTTCTACTCTATGGGGGATAACTGAGCCAAAGGTGGTGGAAAATCTTGGGCTATCCGCTGGAAACTCTTACTTAGATGTTTCCGTTTCCCAAACTCTAAAGGATTGCTTCTTAGACGTACTTACCCTGAACTCTACCGTAACCATATCCAAGAAATCCAAAAAGAGTTAAAAAAGGATATATACAAATACAACGATCAGAAGCATATCTTCACGTTCATCAACGGCTCCTCATTAGAATGTGGGTCTTGTCAGTACGAAGGTGATGTCTACAATTATCTAGGTGCAGAATATGACCATATTGGTATAGATGAGGCTTCTCGATTTACTAAATTCCAGTTCAACAACTTTAAAACCAACCTTAGGTCAGTAAGAGACGACCTAAAACTGCAAATGTATCTTGGTTCCAACCCTGGTGGTGTAGGCCACGGTTGGCTAAAAAGACTCTTTATGGATAAAGAATATGAAGAAGGAGAAGATCCAAAAGAATATAAATTCATACCTGCTAAAGTCTACGACAACACTATTCTTATGCAGAAACAACCTGATTATGTCAGAGAGCTAGAAACCCTTCCACCCGACCTAAAGAGAGCCTTCTTAGATGGTGATTGGAATGTTTTCGCTGGACAAGCCCTTAGATGGAAAAGAGATAAACACATCATAGACAAGATCCCATACCCAATCGAAGATTGCAAAAGAGTGATTGGCTACGATTGGGGTTATAACGCCCATGGAGCAGCGGTATTTCTAGCCAAGACACCAGACAATCATATCTTTCAATACAAGGAAATTTATCAAAATAGGAAAACTCCAGAGGAATGGGCAACTCAACTTAAATACGAGATCCAAGCCAGATCGGTAGAGGCAGTAATACTTCCCCACGATTGTTTTGCCAAGCAACAAGGTCGAGATTCGATAGCAGAAGTGTTTAAAAGGAATGGTGTAGGACCAATCAAGAGAGCCGACTCTCTTTCTAAAAATGCCAGAACCAACGGACTAGCTCTTTTCCATATGTATCTCGACAATGCTCCAGACGGAATTCCCTATTTCCAAGTGTTAGATACTTGTGTGAACACAACTCGTACTCTACCAGAACTTATCTACGACGAAAACCGCTCAGAGGATATAGACACTGATGGAGAAGATCATATCTATGACGCGATAAGAATGGTGTTCCTTGCTTGGGGGAAACCGAAGGGACGAGGTGGTGCAGTCCGTCCAGTTGGACCAGAACCAGAAAGAAGACAACCCACGGTTATAGGTGGTCGAGTCCCTGCCTTAGATGTAAAGAAATTATTTAAAAAACAAAAAGGCAGAGGTTGGATGTATGATTAATGATATAATGGAAGAGTGAGGTTACAGTATAAAGAAACAGGCGAAAAAAGTACAATTGCAATTTTTTTAGATAATTCTAGAAAAACACAAGTTAAAGCTCTCCATTGTGTTGTATGTGGTTATGTAGCTATGCAATATTATGATGATATAAAAATGCTTGTTCCTGGAGAGGGGCCGAGAGAACCTGATGGTAAACCAATAACAACCGTACAATGTTCTAATAACCAATGCAAAACAAGATACGATATATATAAGTGATGGCTAATATAAACAGAGGCATCAGTAATAGAGAAGAAGAATATCTCCGCCACGGAGAAATTGAGGAGAAACCTCAATTTGAAACTCTTTCTCACGGCGTTTTAGAACTAAACGTCCCTGAAAAAGACCTTCTCCGTGTTCTCGATATGAAACAAAGAGAGAGTGAAGACTTCTTTGACAACAAACTCAATCTAGGCAAACGAAGAAAAAAGAATAACGATTACTGGAGAGGTAAACAAATTGACTACGGAATGTTCCACCGTTGGCAAGTTCCCTATGTAGATAATGTTATATATAGAGACGTAGAAACAATCCTTCCAATTGCTGTAAGTAAAGTCCCAGATATAATAGTATCTCCGGCTAGTGAAGACCCTGAAAAGATTAAGAGAGCCAAGGCCCTTCAAAGTGTCTTAGACTTTACAGTAAAACAACGCCACGTCCGCCAAGTCCTTAGAAAGGCGACCAGACATTCCTTATTAGACTTCATATTTGTTATAAAAGCCCGATGGGACAAACTAAAACAATCATTTGTTTTTGAGGCAATCCAACCAGATAAATTAATACTCGATCATACTGCTATGAGAACCGATTTTGGTATGAGCAGTGAGGCTTTTGATTTCATTGGGGAATGGATCGAAGAACCTCTGAAAGTAGTAATTTCAAAATTCCCTAACAAAAAACAAGAAATATTAGACAGAACTGCTGGTGGAGTAAAACAAGAAAATGCCCGCCAGATGGCAAACAAAATCCGTTATCAAGAGATTTGGTTCACTTGGCACGATGATAATGGTATTCCAACAGAGGCACTTCTTTGGCGGTACAAAGATTTAATTCTAGATAAAATGCGCAACCCTTATTGGGATTATGAAGGACAAGAACGAGCAGTTGCAATTGATCCAATTACCGGAAACCCGATAAAACAAACGATCCAATTCAACCATTTCGACATGCCTAAGAAACCCTATATTATAATGAATTACCAATACACTGGTGTATCAGGCCCGATAGACGACACTACCCCAGTTGAACAAGCACTTCCACTTCAAGACGTAGTAAACAAAAGAGGCAGACAAATCACCGAGTTAGCTGATAAAGCCAACCCAAAGAAAATCATTTCAGCTGAGTTTATCAGCAAAGAAGACGCAGTTGATATAACTGATGATCCTGGTGAGACAATTGTAGGAGAAGGTTCGGTAAGAGATGGATTCACCTACGTCCCAGGAATTCCGCCAAACCCAGTGCTTTTTCAAGACCTTGTATCAAACAGATTAGAAATAGACAACATAATAGGAGCACACGCTACCACCCGTGGTGAGAGAGTACCAGAAGAAAGCGGTATTGCCCGTCAAATAACTAGAGAAGGAGACTTTGGAAGGATAGACGATATGGTTCTTTCCCTTATAGAACCAGCAGCAGACGAAATGGCAAACTGGATGGTTCACTTTATGAAAGTCTTTGGCACCCAAGAGCACTTTGCACAAGTATTAGGGGAAGCAGGCAAAACAGAGTTTGTAGAGTTTGATAGAGACAGCATAGACGATGGGCTAAACATCACCGTAAAGGCTTCCACAGTAGATAAGACTGAAAGAAGAGCCACGGCCACCCAACTAGCGAGTGCTGGTAGTATTGACCCACTTTCCTTAATGGAAGACCTAGACGCAAAGAATCCTATTGAAAGAGCAAAGAGAATGATTGCTTTCCAATCAGATCCAAGTGGTGCATCATATATGCAACTTATTTTAGGAGATCAACAAGGTGCACAAACACTTCAAGATAACGCTGCTCAACAAGCACCTGAAGGTGGAGCAGCACCAGCTGGTGGTATAGCACCCCCAACACAAGCACCGCCAACTGAGGTAACTCCTCCAGGATTGGAAGGAGTATAATATACCTATGGCTGGATTATCGTCATTTAAGGCAAAGAAAATTTTAAGAGAAGGAGTCGCTCGTGGTAGGATTTTGTCTAAAGCCCAACGGGGTTTCTTTGGTGCTAGAGCTGGCGGAAGCCCTATTAAAAGAATAATGAAAAGGAGAGCAAAGTAATGGCACTTCACCCAGCTTCTCACAAACTACCAAAGATACGCACTCTAAAAGAACGCACTACTGGTAAAATTAGTAAGAAGAAATTTGTTGAGATATTGAAAAGGAGAGCTAAATGAAACATGAACACAAAGAGCATGAACACAAGATAAAACTTTGCAAAAAGTGTGACAAAGTATTTTGTGAAGAAGAAGTTTGTAATGTTGAATGGGCTTCTAATATATGGACAGTCACAAACACACCTGGTTCGGGTACTATCACTGTTGATGGTACTTATGACGACCCAACCTTTGGTCATACAGATACAAGTATTACTTCCCAGCATTGTTAAAGGATGTTATAATTGAGCTATGGCAAAAGAGCCAGAAGAAAACAAAGAGTCTAAAGTCACTCTGGAAGAACTACAGTCTTCTATCGATTCCTTTTCCCAGAAAATAGATACCTCAATGAGTGACGTTAATACCCGTTTAGATGAAGTCCAAACAAAGTTTGACGACTTTAAACCAACAGAAACACAACCACTTGCACCCCAAACAGATAGTTATGTCCCTAAAGGATGGGCTCCTTCAACTGATGGTGGTTGGAATGATGTCTACGCTCAATTTGATAAACAATCAAAAGAAACAGCCGCTACCGCTGCTTCTACTGCTGTCAATGCTTATAAGGATGAAGTAGTTCAAACTCAAAAAGAAGCCCAGGTACAGGAAGATAAGATTAATAAGAGTTTTGATGACCAGATAAATACTTTAGAAAAAGAAGGTCGTATTCCTAAGATAGAAAAAGCAGGCGATGAAAAAGATCTAGGTGAGATTGCTAGAAAAGAAATATACCAATTAGGAGTAGACTACGACTCTTCCAATTTAATTAAAATGGCAGATCTTAGAGACAAAGTAAAAGCAGTTCCTCCTAAAGGGATAGACGCGCCAGTTGGATCTAGTATAGGAACTACGGAAGTAACACCTACTATAGATTACGTGAAAGACATTAAGAATAAAGATATGGACACAATGATACAAGAGGAATTCCCAAGATAGATAATATGTGATATAATGTATTTATTAGCAGAGTTTATTCACTCCGCACCAAATAGGTGGCGGAGTTTTTTATTGGAGTAAATTATGGGAAGTTTTTCAGAAAGAGTCCTTTCTTTAACACAAGATAAATTAGTTCCAAAAGTAGTTGATAACATAATCAACTCTTCCGTTCTTGCTTCTCGTGTAATGCGAACAGCAAAAGCTTGGTCTGGTGAAACACTAAGGAGACCAATTAAAGTTAGTAACTCGGGTCTAGGAGGTTCCTTCTTTGGGCTAGACACATTTTCAACTTCCACTTCTGAAACAACTCAGAGACTCGCTTATGACATTCGTGGTTTTGAGCAACCAGTGGTAATCCCTGGAATAGAAAGAAGTGTAAACTCTGTCTCTGAAACTCAGGTCGTTGACCTTGTTAAATTTAAACTAGAAGAAGCTGAACTAGAAGCAGCTGATGCAATCGGTGGTCTTCTTTACGGTGATGGTACTGGAAATTCCAGCAAAGACTTCTTAGGTCTAGGAGCTATCGTAGATGATGGTACTGACGTAGGAACTATTGGTGGACTTTCCCGAACCACATTTACAGTTTTGAACGCAACACGAACCGCTTCTGGTGGTACTCTTACTTTAGCAAAGATGGCAACACTACATAGCGCTATTAGTGCAGGAAGTACTCAAGGACATTCACCAACGATGCTTATTTCAGATCCAACAGTCTGGGATCTATTTGAAACCCTTTTGACCCCAACAGTAAGAGAAACTTACACCATGTTTGGTTCTCCAACTACTGGAGCAACTGGTGGATTACAACCAGGTAGAGGTTTAGAAGGAATGGGAGGTATGGCAGCACTTTCTTATAAAGGAATACCATTTCTTAAAGATGAAAAAGCTACTGCACAGACAATGTATATGCTTAATGAAAACTATTTAGACTGGTACGGTCTTCGTGCATCAGCCGTAGACTATAGTCCAGTGAATCTTGGAACAACTACTATGGATTCAGTTTATAATCAACCGCCAATGAGTCAGTTCCACGGCTTTAATTGGAGTGGTTTACAGCTACCAACTAATCAGTTTGGTGAAGTTGGTCACTTAGTAGTACTAGGTAACTTAATTTCCTGGCAGCCACGCCGACACGGGAGGCTTACCGGTATAACGGGAGTATAATATGAGTAACATAATTTCAGGATCACCACAAATATTTGACCTTAATCCTTACGATGAGACTAATGTCCAGCAACACAAACTGGGTGCGATAGCAGTCGCTCCAAACGGAGATGCTTACCGCTACACCAGAATTATTTCTACGGGAACTGATCTTATTGCTGGTAATTTGCAAGTGTCGCTAGCAGCTGAAGCCAATCACCAAAACAGAGTGATTGCAGCTAATGTAGCCGCTGGAGTTAGTACAATAGAAGTTACTGTGGGAGGTACTCAAGTTGATGCAAACGAATATGATGAAGGTTCCTTAGTATGGAACGACAACTCTCCAGAAGGAGAATTTTATACAGTAACTTCCCACGATGCTTCCGCAGCGGGTTCTGAAGATATAACTGTTAATTTCAGCCCAGCTCTTAGAACAGCAGCAACAACTGCTTCACAAGTAGAGTTGGTACGAAACCCTTGGAACAACCCAGCAATATCACAGCTTATTACTGAAAGAGCAGCTGGTGTCGCGGTTCAGGATTGGGATGTTTCAGTAGCGAACTTCGGCTGGTTAAAGACACGAGGGTTAGCTTCGGTCTTAATGGACTCAACTGGCTCAACAATAGGTTTTATTGCTACTATTTCAAATGCAACAAATGGTGCGGTTGGAGTAATTGCTACCATTGCTCAAGAAGTAACAGTTGGACAATTTCTAGGAACACCAATAAACGGTGAATTTAACACC
>LAZR01001031.1_pt1 | contig 18689 bp, 15 predicted proteins | sample 329461 | NCBI WGS metagenome assembly LAZR01 (sample SAMN03002196, study PRJNA259156) | marine sediment metagenome | biome: sea floor; feature: Hydrothermal impacted sediments; material: marine sediment; isolation source: Loki non-amplified sample from Loki's castle hydrothermal vent sediment ...
TCTGTTGTCACAGCCCGACGAACTCGCGGTTAATCCGCCCGCGGCGGACTCGCTCTACCCATTGAGCTATCGGGGGAACTTTTGCGGGGGTCGGACAGCTTGGCCCGCCGCCTTGAGCTTCGTATGATATCGCATCGCGGCGATCAGTCAAGGCCCTGATCGCGCTGCCGCGGCGAGAAGACGACGGCGGGCCGTGGTTCGCTTGTCGGCGTCGCTGACTCGAAGGTCGCTCCCGCTGAGCGGGGGCGACGGTGAGATTGGGCATATGAGCAAGCGTTATCGGCTGTGGATACTCATCGCGTGTGTGGCGGCAGTTTATGCCGCCATCTATGTGGCCGCCGGTGGTCTGGACTTTGACGCGCGCAAGGACGAGGTCCACTTCTGGCCGACGAGCCTGCAGTTCAGCCAGCGTTGGGTTCCGTCGATCGAGCAGTTGCGCGGCTACGACGAACTCAACGCGCCGCTGCCGTTTGTGGTTTTTGGGGGTGTCGAGCGGGCGTTTGGCGGGGGCATCCGCACCGGGCGCGCGGTCAACCTTGTGGCGAGCCTGCTGATTGTGCTTGGCTGTGTGCTGGCAGCGCGAGATGCTCCCAGCCGCGCCGCCCGGGCGATTGCGGCTCTGATGATCTTTCCATACTTCTTCGCCTGCGCCACGCATCTCTACACCGACATGCTGGCGGCGCTGCTGGTGTTTGGCGGGATCGCAGCCTATCGCAAGGGCTGGGGTGCGCTCAGCGCGATCGCCTTTGTGCTGGCGATCGCCTCTCGCCAGTACATGGTGGCCTTTCCGGCGGCCATTGCGGCCTACGAACTCATCCAGTTCCTCAGGCAGCGCCGACGGGGCCCATCCGCCGGGGCTGTCGAGCCGGCCCGGCTGGGTGAGGCGACCGCTAAGACGCGGCCGGTCATGGCGGCCTACTCGTTGCTGGCGTGCGCATCGCTGGGGCTATGGTATGCGCTTTGGGGCGGGTTGGCCCCGCCGGCGGCCCTAGCCCATCAGCCCGTCGAGACGGCCGGAGTGTTGCGCCTGCTGCCGCATAACGCCCTGTACTTCCTGGCGTGCGTGGGGGCCTATTACGTGATCCCGGAGACGCTGCTGTTTTGGCGCCAGCGGCGGGGGCAGCTTGTGTTTCGGCCCGCTCTGCTGATCGTCGCGGCGGCGCTGGCGGGGCTGTTCGTGCTCTTTCCGCCGTTGCGCAATCCACCCAGCTACGGGATCGCCACGATGGGGTACCTGGACAAGGCCTTCTGCGCCGCAGCCGGGGACGGCGTGCGGATGGTGGGCTTCTACGCCCTGGCCCTGCTGGCGTGCGTGCGATTCAGCCGTTTTCGAATCGAATCCGCACTCGTGCTGGCCAACGCGGCGCTGATGATGAAGGCCCACATCGCATGGGACAAGTACGCCCTGCCGCTCCTGGCGGCGCTGTGGCTTCTGCGAGCGATGAACGGGCCGACCAGCGCCGATGGCAGCGGCGAGTGACGCGGTTGGGGTTGGGTTGGCGCGGTTTTCGGCCATCACTCGCCACTTTCAGGGCGATTGTTCCTCGACCTCGTTCGGCCGGACGACGCGACCTATGAAAAGAATCAGTCCCGACTCGTCGTGCCGGATCACGAACAGGTAGGGGTGATCCGCTCTGAACTGGCCCATGTCCACCGGCCCGTGGAGGAAATCCAAGACGCCGGCCGTGACGCCCTCCAGGCCCTTTTCTTCGATCTTGACTCGCGCGACCTGGCTGACCATATCCATCCACGTATCACCTCGCCGACCGACGGCGTGCGAAAAATCCGCCAGGCCCGGATCGAATGCATCGACCAGTCCCATCGCCTTCAAGTGGTCTTGCAGCCGGAAGGTCGATTCCAGATCCAGCTTCGGCAAGTGAACGTCGACTTCCCGGGTCTGCGACGCTTTGAGGCCGTCGTTGAGCTTGCCCGAGATCAGCCAAGCCTCCGCGTCGGCCAAGCCCTCGATCGTATCTGGTAGGATGAACACCGCCGAGATGCCCCCCCAGCATTGCTGTCGGAGCAGCTTCAACTTTTCGACCCGGGCCATTCGAAGCTGGCGCTTTTGTCGCATCATGTTGACGGTGATGGTCTCATCCTCAGAGACGTGGAATCGCTCCGCCTCCGTCCGGACGAACGGCCCCTTCCAACTCGCCGTCAGGTACACCGCATAGGCCAGCACCATGTCCGTACCCGGCCCCAGCCGATCAGCGGAGATCACATCCCCGATTCGCCCGCGGGTCCGCTCGGCAACCCAGCGGTTGATGGCCCGGGCTGCCGCAGGGGCCTCCGCAAAATTGACCTCGTTGAGCGGCCCATCGAAATCGTGTTCGAGCGTTTTCAGGAATGCGTCCTTCCAGTCCAGGCCCTGCTGACCCCACAAGCTATTGGCAACGTTCAGCTCGGTGGCCTCGCCCACTTCCAGGGGGGCCGTATCCCCAACAACCCTAAGCTTCCCAAGCAGTTCACTGCATTCGCCGGGCAGATCTCGATCCGCCATGTCCGTCAGGCGCGTTAGCTGCAGAACCGCGTCGAACTGTTCTCGCGTCCGGCCGCCAGCCCCTTCACGGGCCATCATCAGCCCGAAGAACAAGCCGGTCGGCGAGACAATCACATTGCTCTCACGTCCGTTGCGCAGCAGGGAGGCGTATAAGCGGAGCGCGAAGGCATTCGATGCTTCGGCCAACGTCTCGATCGGTTCGTCGCCGACTTCGGGCAACTCAATCGTTGGCGAAGCTGCATCCGATCGTGAAACCGGCGCAGTATTCTCCGCTGCCTGCCCGTCCTTGGTCGGCTGCAGCCTGGGCCCACAGCCTGCTCCCCACATGGCGACAACAGCCAGCAGAACTGGCCATAGGCCGCTCAGCGAACGTCTTCGATTTCGATGACCCATTCCCATTCCCCTGGTCCTTCGCACATGCTGCGTGTGTCTCTATGTTGGACGTCCCCAGGTCCACATTCCTTCGACGGTAAAGTGAATCACCTTACGGATTGATCAACCCCAGCGCTGTCAAATCCTCTCCCAAGGCGGACTCCTGCTCGGCCGTCAGGGGTTTGAACGGGGGGCGCGGCGGGCCGCAATCGATGCCTAGGAGTTTCATGCAACTCTTGCTGGCGGCCGGATAGCCGTAGCCCTTGAGCGTGTTGATCAGGCGGATGGCCTTGAGCTGGTCTTTCCGCGCGGCGGTCAGGTCGCCGGCGTTGAACGCATCCCACAGCCGACGATACAGCGGCGAGGCGAAGTTGTAGCAACTGCCGATCGCCCCGGTCGCTCCGACCACCAGGGCCGACAGCAATGTCTCGTCGCGGCCGAACAGTATCTGCAGACGGTCGCCGAACTCATCCACGCAGAGGGCGTATTCGTCCAGGGCTTCGTGTGTGTATTTCACACCCGCCAGGGTCGCCACGCGGCCGATCGCTTTACGAAGCAACTGCAGCACGGAAAGCTCAACACCCGTCAGCGACGGAATGTGGTAGTAGAACAGCGGCGTCTGCGGGGCCGCTTCGGACAGGCGCTGGTACCAGTCGACCACCGCGTCGAGATCGGGCGGCTTGAGATAGCTCGGCGGCAATGCAGCAATCGCATCGGCCCCGATGTCGGCGGCATGGGCCGCCAGCCGACGCGCGCTATCGATGCTGTCGCAGCCGACGTGGACGACGACCGGCATCTTATCCGCGGCCGCCTCAACGAACGCCTCGGCCACAGCCTGACGTTCATCTACACTCAGAGCCGGAAACTGGCCCGTTGTCCCACACGGCAGGATGCCGCCCACCCCCCGCTCGGCCAGCAGGCTCACATAATCGCCCGCGACCGCCAAGTTCAGTGCCCCGTCGCCGCGCATCGGCGTAAACACGGCTGCAACAAGACCGCTCAATTCAATGCTCATGCACCGGTCCTTTTCTGAACAACAAGTACGAGCAGGATTTTGGGATTCAAGAGATTACGAGATTATCGTCTGGGGTAAAAGGCCCCATCGCCGGCCACTGCGCTTAGTCCGCATCATCCTCTTCGTCTTCAACTTCCCTGCCAAGGATATTGCCGTCTCCGTCGATTTTCAACTCCACCTCGTGCCCTTCGTGGAGGAACTCGACTTCGTACACGATCTGCGGCGTTTCGAGATCGACGAACTGGAGGGTGGCGCGTATCTCCTCCTTCTCGATCTCCTTGATCTCCGCATCGCCGGCATGCTTGGCGACGGTGGCGGCAACGGCGGCGGGGAGATCGTCTTTGCTGATCTCGTTTTCCGCTGCCACAATCTGACCATCTGACGTGACGAGGATCTCAACTTCCTTGCCGTCGCGGATCAGCTCGACTTCGTAGACAACCACGCTCTTTCTTTCCGGCTCGACCTTCACAATCTTCGCCTGGGGGAAAGCCTTCTCAATGGCTTTCGTCGCCTTTTTCGACAGGATGGGCGGCCTTCCCCTGGCGGCATCAGCTCTCTGCCATGTCGCCAGAACCATCACGCCGAGGACCATTAACACAATCGCGATAATTGACTTGCTCTTCATTGCAGTTCTCCCTTCACGTGTGCACTGACTTCCCTGATCGGGTCTCGCAGACTCGAACGTCTACGTGGCCCGGCATCGATTCGCCAACGGCGTCCGTTGGCCGTCAACAGTAACATACACCCCCGGCTCGAGATTATCCACGCAAAAGGCCTCGAACCGCCCCCACGAGCGATCCTGGTACAACTGCTCGCCCGGATAGTCCACCGCCCCCCCCATGTGCGCCCGCTCCCAGGAGATGAATGCACTATCGGCGACGGGAACGTTCTCAGCCGCCACAAACTTGTACCCACCGGCCGGCGCCTCGACGACAACCCGCGTCCGTGTCGTAAACGGATCGTCGGTCGAACTGGCGATGACGGCCTTCCCGTCAGCCGTCGCCGACCCGGTCGCCCCACAAAGCGTGCAATGAGAGTAGTCCATACCCGTATGCTTCGCGCGGCGGCCTGGGGAACCCGCCGCACATTCATCATTCAGCACCTGCCTGCCGGCAGGCAGGTTCATCATTCGTCGTTCTGCACCGTCGCCCACATGTCCCGCACGGCGGACCTGATGATCTCTTCGATGCCGACCTGCAGGGCGACGCGGGTGGGAACGATCAGGGCGCAACTCATCGTCGGCCAACAGCCGGCCTCGTAGCCGCCCTTGTCGCCCATGGCCAGATCGGCGTCACAGGCGATGTAGCCGCCGAAGTTGTTGGCGTAGGCGCCCACGAACGTGTGGGCGAAGGGGGCGTTCTCGTCGATCCACAGTTGGTACTCGCAGAACACCTCGCCCGAGAAGCTCACCATGCCCCACTCCTTTCCGAGCGAGACCATCGCCATCGCCAGCCGAAAGTCCGGCCGCTCGCCGAAATCCATCATCCCCAGCAGGTCGGTCATCGCCTCGATCTCATCGCAGGCGCCCAGCCACGCCTGGCCGCCCTCGGCCTGCTCGGCGATTTGAGCGTTGGCCTTATCCAGCTTGGCCTGGACCTCCTCGCGCGGGGGGAAATCGATACACGGCAGGTCCACGCGCTTGGTGACCGTCGTGAGCGAATCCGCTTGGATCACGTCAGCCGACTCCAGCGCCGCAGCCACCGCATCGCCCAGCTTGTCGCCGGCGGCTTTGGCCTCGTCGAAGCCCTTCGCCAGCGGATGGCCGTTGATGTTCGCCCCGCAGCCCTGCACGAAGATCGGCATCACATCGGGGCCCAGCTTCTCGCGGATGCGGGCGGCGGCGAAGCCCGGGTAGTCGGCGCTGATTTCCGTGCTGGCCGCGTGGACGATCACCGGATGGGCCGCGTGGCCGTACAGGACCGCCATCGGCGAGCCGTCCTCATGATAGACGCCCAGCACGTCGGTCCACGGCACGACCGGGCCGTCCTCGTTGACGGCCATATGAACGAAGCCGTTATCGCCCACAACGCGACGGTTAAAGCCCACCTGCACCTTCGCCCGCCCGGCGCGGAGTTCGACGGGTGTGGCGCTGTCGGCCGCCTCCTTGACGATCCGCGGCAGCGACTCCCGCAACCCGTCGCGCCAGTCGGCCAGCAGCTCGATGTCCCTTTTATAGATGCTGGTCATCCACGTCGGCGGGAACGGGGCGCTGTGCGTGTGGCTGAATTGCAGCAGCACGACGTCCACGCCCGCCTTCTCGCGGATCAGACCGTTCAGCTCATCGGCCAGCTCCCACCCCATACCGATCAGGTCGATGCCGAGGATAGCAACCTTTGTCTTGCCGTCATCCAGCACCAACGCCCGGGCCATCAGCGGGTCGTGCACACCCGTGCTCTGTGCGACCGGCCCCAGAATCCAACACCCCACCGGGGGGGTAACGTCGACGTGAGCAACACCGGCTTTCATAGACATCTCCTTTGGCTTGGCCGCCGCGAGAATATCCGAACGATCATCCGGGAGCAATGAAACGCCGGCCCGACATATCGACCTGAATAAATCGGACGACACCTTTGACATTGGGCCTTGGACATTGGACATTGGGCATTTCCAGTTGGAGACCGTCCATGCAAGCCGGAGCCGCCTCAGTCGACATCACCCCCCTGCCCGACGTGCACCACACGTTGGAGAAGAACTTCCTGAACCAGGCGCATTGGCGGACAGCCATCGATCCGCTACACGCACAGGCGCTCGTTCTGGAAAGCGCCGGCCCCTTCGACTCGGCTCAGGGCAGGAAGAAGCTCTGCATCATCGCGGTCGAACTCAATTCCATCGACAATCGCGTTCGGGATGAGCTTCGTCAGGCCGCCGCGGACCGATGCGGCATCGAGCCCGAGGCCGTGATGTGTCACGCCCACCAGAACCACTCCTGCCCGCAACTGGGCTATGTCAAGAAGACCACCGAGTTCTTCCGCAAGCCCGCGGCGTTCTGGGATGAACTGTCGGCCGGAGACGACCGCTACCGAGCGTACGCGATGGAGCGAATCATCAGCGCGGTCGAGCAGGCCAACGCCAACCTCGCCCCCGCCAAGCTCGGGGCCGCCAGCGGCGTCGAGGGTCGCGTGGCCTTCAATCGGCGGATGATCATGAAGGGCGGCGGCATCGGCATGCCGATGTTCATGGACCGCAACCAGTATCGCTACATGGAAGGCCCCATCGACCCCGAACTGGGCGTGGTCTGCATCCGCGGCGAGTCGCTCCAGCCGTTGGCGATGCTGCTCAGCTACACCGCCCATCCGGTCAACCTCCACCCCACGCGGATGGAGTACATCATCTCAGCCGACTGGCCGGGCGCCCTGTCGAAGGAGATGAAAGGCATTTACGGCCAGGCCTGCACGCCGCTGGTGCTCAACGGGGCGTGCGGCAACATCAACCCGTGGGACCCGTGGGATCCGGACTTCGTCCGCGACCACAAACGCATGGGCCGCATCCTGGCAAGCACGGCCGAGTTGGTGGTCGACGAGATTCTCTACTCCGACGACGTCGAACTGGACTTCGCCGTCCGGCACGTAAAACTCCCCTGGCACGACGGGCCCGACACGGGGCTCGAGAAGGCCCAGGCATTCATGGCCAAGCACCCCGAGCCCACCTGGGCCGACGACACGCACCGCGCCGTCGATCCCGAATGGGTCAATGCAGCCTGGCGGCTGGAGACCCACCTGTTAGCCGAACAAGGCAACTACGAGTATGAGATTCAAGTCCTTCGGATCGGCGACGTGGCCATCGTGGGCCTCCCGGGCGAGCCGTTCGTCGAGGCCGGGTTGGAGATCAAGATCAACTCCCCCGCCGCTTTCACCTACGTCGCCCACCTGCCGGCCTGGCCCGACGTGAGCTACCTGCCCACAAAACGCGCCTTCGACAACGGCGGCTACGAGATCTATCCCAACGTCTGCCGCATCGCCCCCGGCGCGCTGGAAACCATCACCGCCGAAGCCATCGACCTGCTCAAGGAAATGTTCGCGTAGGCGTGCAATCCACCACGGCGGACCTTCGCCTTGCTTGCACGCGGACCGGCCGCCGTGCCTCTTTGTTGCGCGTGCAATCCGCCGCGGCGGACACGCGCTACTTACTGCCGGCAGCGGCCAACGCTGCTGCCTGTGTAACCGGCTTGGCCCATTGGCCGTTGAGCCTTGCCCGTCGCCTGCCGTCAGGCAGGCTCGACAGCCCAAGATCGGGTCGGCACGACGTTCGTTTTTTCCGTTGAGCGTGGCGATATCCCCGTTATACTGAACTCCGCATAGCATGGTCCGGGGCCAGGGCCCAACGGGATTCCGTTCAATCAACTGTTGGAGAAGACTAATGAAGAATGTACTGCTCTGTTTGCTCGTGTTGTCCGCGTTCATGTGCGGTTGTGGGCGGAAGTCATCGACATCGGGACCACCGGCCGCGGTGTTCTCGTGGGCTGAAATCCAGTCGGCCCCACCCACGGAATTGCCGGGCAACCGCCATGTTGTCAGTGTGTTGCATGGGAAGAAGACCGGAGAATGGCGACGTGCGGTCCAATCCAATGTGACTGCGGAAACACAAACATGGATCGGTGAGAAATCGATCCTTGTGCCTGAGACAGATTATGGCTGGCGGTACATTCACTATGAGACGGAGGATGGCAGTGTGCTGTTGCATGTCTATCTGCGGGACATTCAAGAAATCCACTTGCCATCAAGGGCCCCGACCACCTACACGAGAGATGATGTGAAGGATGACTTGATTGCGAAGTTTAGAGAGAGCAGTGAGTGGACAATTCTCCCCGAGCAACCGGATGCAGGCGATGGCGAATAGCCGCGCCTGACCTGCGACATTGGCCAGATTGGGCGAGACAGGAGCACTTGGCATGACTGAGGGGTATTGGGAAACTCAGTACCGCGAGGGGAAGACGCCTTGGGATACCGACGAGGTCAACGGCCACTTCCCGGCCGCAGTTGCGGAGTTCGGCATTCAGCCCTGCGCGGCGCTGGAGATAGGGTGCGGGACGGGAACGAACGCCATCTGGTTCGCCCAGCAGGGGTTCGATGTGACGGCTGTCGACGTGTCCGAAGAGGCCATCCGCCAGGCCGAGCAGAAGGCGGCGATTGCGGACGTGCGTTGCCGCTTCATCGCCGCGTGCGCGATGACGATGGAGATCGAGGGCCGCCCGGGCGAGCCGTTCGTCGAGGCCGGGTTGGAGATCAAGATCAACTCCCCCGCCGCTTTCACCTACGTCGCCCACCTGCCGGCCTGGCCCGACGTGAGCTACCTGCCCACAAAACGCGCCTTCGACAACGGCGGCTACGAGATCTATCCCAACGTCTGCCGCATCGCCCCCGGCGCGCTGGAAACCATCACCGCCGAAGCCATCGACCTGCTCAAGGAGATGTTCAAGGAATGAATGCCGGATCGACCCACATCGACATTTCCGATCAGACCGACCGACACGTGGTCATCGCAGCCGGAACCCAGGATATCTATCAGGGCCATCCGACGACGCTGCTGATGCCGGATGGCAAGACGATGTTCTGCGTGTGGACGTACAACCACGGCGGGCCGTGCGGGCCGGCGGCGCGCAGTGACGACGGCGGCCTGACCTGGACGCGTATCGACGACCTGATGCCCGAAGGCTTCACCAAGCACGAGAATTGCCCCAGCATCTATCGGCTGGTGGACCCCGAGGGCATCGAACGTCTGTGGGTCTTCTCGGCCCAGCCGAACATGCCCCGCATCGTCAGCGAAGACGGGGGCCAGACATGGCGCGAGCTGCCGGCGCTGGGCTTTGAGTGCGTGATGACCTTCAGCAGCGTCATCCAACTGAAAGACGGCCGCTATCTGGGCATGTACCACAAGGGGCCCGACAGCGAGGATCGCTCCCCGCTCGTCGTGCTGCAGTCCATCACAGCCGACGGCGGGCTGACGTGGTCGACGCCGCAGGTCGCCACGCCCGCCCGCGCGGACAAGGACCCCTGCGAGCCGCTGGTGGTCCGCTCCGACGACGGCGAGGAACTGACCTGCATTATGCGGGAGAACATCCACCAGGGGATGAGCCTGATGATGTTCAGCCGTGATGAGGCCCAGACGTGGTCCGAGGCCGTCGACACAGCCTGGGAACTGACCGGCGATCGCCACCAGGGCGTGAAGCTGCCCGATGGCCGATGGGTGATCGCCTTCCGCGACCAAGCCCCCGACAGCAAAACGCGCGGCCACTTCATGGCGTGGGTCGGCGCCTACGACGACATCCGCAACGCCTGGCCGGGCCAGTACCGCATCAAGCTCCTGCACAATTACGCCGAGCAGGTCGTCGATTGCGGCTACCCCGGCGTGGTGCTCCTACCGGACGGCACGATCGTCGCCACCACCTACATCAAATACCGCCCCGGCCCCGAACAGCACTCGGTCGTCAGCGTAAGATTCAAGCTCGACGATCTAAACTAGGGACAGACCCTAGTTTTCTGCGGGCGATGCCCACACGATGCCAGCCCTCACTCGCCGAAAAATAGGGTCTGTCCCTAGTTTAGGGGGATTTTTCTACGATCTCGATGACGCCCCGCATCTGCATGTGGTACTCGCTGCACCACGACGTGCAATAGAAGTCGAACTTGCCGACCTGCGTGGGGGTGAACTCGACGATGGTGCTGTGGCCGGCGAGGATCTTGCCCCCGTCGACCTTCAGCGCCGGAATCGCAAACCCGTGCGTGACGGTGTCCACGTTGCGGATGCGAATGGTGACCGGCTCGCCGACGGGAAAGGTGAGCAAGCGCGGCAGGAAGTTGCCCTTTTCCGGCGCTCGGGCAAGGATCTCCGCGGTCAGGTCCTTCGTGCGGAACTTCTCATACAGAAGCACACCAACGATGGGCGCAACGGTGCAGAGCAACAGGATGATCACTGAAAGTAGCTTTCGCATGGTTGCGCTAACCTCCATAGAGCCAGCCGAAGAACACGGTCACACCCATCAGGAAGACCAGCAAGGGCACAAACCCCCGCTTGGCGCCTGCCTTGCCGTAGGTCTGCCGGGTGAGCTTGAGGCCGTAGTCGGCGGAGATAAGGAATGCCACGATCAGCACGGCGAACTGCAGCGGCACGAGCCAGGCGGTCGCTACAGGCGTCCACGGAATGCCCGCCGTGCCGAACAGATCCCATCCCCACGCGAACGGGTCGGAGATCGTGTGCAGCACATAGGACCCATTGGGCAGCAGGAACCCGAGGCTAAAGGCCACCCACGCCCCCAGCCCCATCGGAATGAGGCTGTAGGATAGATTCACAAAGGCCGCCTTCAACGACGTCTCCTTCACGCCGCTGGCCAGCTTCGACAGCAGCACGAAGACGAAGAAGACGCCCGGAATAATCAGCAGGTTGAACGCCGCGTGCAGGCCCACGAAGGACAGCCATCCGCTAAGCGTATCGCCCCGGACCCAGTCCTTGATCCACCCCCATCGGCCCATCATGGCGACATAGAACATCACCGCGATGCCCATCATGATGAAGGCCTTCCACGCCTCATCCAGGCCGCGACGCTCGTTGACCAGCAGGTCCGTCCCCGGCGGGCGCACGTTCAGGGCCATGTTATCGAACGGGCAGGTCTTGAAGCACTCCATACACATGCCGCAATACGTGTTTCGCTTGAAACTGTGCGGCTCGAGCAGCCACGGACACCCGTAGCCATTCTTGTTGCCGGTGACGCAGGTCTTCTTCTTGTGCTTGGCGCAGATCGCCGGGTCCTTCGCGCGGACCTCCAACATGGCGGCGTTGGCGTAGAGGCCCTGAAAACCGCTGACCGGGCAGACATACAGGCAGAAGGTGCGCTTTTGGAAGAGCAGCGACATCACGATGCCGATCACGATGATGCCGCCCAGCAGATAGAAGGTCGCCAGCGGCTTGACGGTGAAGAACCCGCTGAAGAACGTGGTCGCCAGGAACAGGATGTTCATCACCCACATGTTGCTCAGCCGCTTGGGCCACTTCAGATTCAGCCCGTACAGGTTGTTGTTGACGCCGAAGAGCTTCAGGCGCTGCAGCCATTCGCCCAGCGAGGGCAGTGGACACATCAGACACCACGACCGGCTCATCACCGGCACGAGCAGCAGCATCAGCGCCACCCACCAGAGGATCCAAACGATCATGATGCCGAAGCTGTAGTTGCCCGACGAGAATCCGCCCACCACGCCGCTGGTCAGAATGATGGCGAAGATGAACATGTTGACCAGGATCAGGGCCATCGGGAACCATCGCTTCTTCAGCAGCCGGCGCACCAGGGGCAGCGACGCCAGGTCGAACCGCCAGCTCAGGGGGACGACGCCGAAGAGCTTGCCCTCTTGGGCCGAATCATCGGCTGTGGGGCGGACGCATGGGGGGGCCTGCTCGGACGTGTCAGCCTGTGGGGTGTCGATTTCGTCAGTCATTTTGAGGCGCTTCCTTTTTCGTTCGCATGACCAGCGCAGAGACCAGCGCAATCAGCCCTGCCGCCGCCGCGACCCCGACGAATATGTGGAACCGGGTGTTCGGCTCGACGTTCATGTATCCGATCATGTACGGATGAAACGGCCCGCACGTCACGGAGCATCGGAACGAGAACCGGCCGGTCTTGTCCGCTCGCAGCGTCCTCGTGGTGGTCTCCCCGGCCTCCACATTCATGTTGATGTCGTAGCCGTCGAGGTACAGCCCATGCGCCACGTCCATCGAGACAAGCCGCAACGTCACCAGTTCGTTCTTTTGCAGCGTGATCTCACTGGGCGTGTATTCGAACCGCTTGGCTTGAATCTCGATGATCCTGGGCTCTTCCTTTTCCGCCGGCGCGGCGGCGGCCAGCATCGGCAGGTCCATCGTCGCCAGCGACCTACCGGCCTGGGCCCCATCCGCCGACTCGGACGATTTGACATCGAGGATCAGCCACTCGCTGAGCGACTTCCGCGACCCGCGGTCGCCCTTGCTGCCGTCCCAGACGGCGAACACCACGTGCATCTTGCCCGGCTTGACCTGCGCGTCGCGCTCGGCGTCGCCGGTGGTCAACGGTCGCTTGATGATGACGCGCCAGGCCCCGTCGCTCCACTGACCCCGGCCGGTGAGGGCCGTCGTTTCCTTCGGCGTCAGCGTGCCGGGCCTGGTGGCGATCAGATCCTGACAGGCGCTGGTGATGGGCTCGTCGGCGGTGGGAACGCCCGCGGTGGGGACATAGAGGTAGTTGGTGTTGGCCGTGAATCGTTCGTCCGCCCCGCCCCAGACGGCTGCATCCAGGTTGGCCTTCCACTGCCAGATGTTCACCGCCGACTGGAAGCCCATCATGATCGACATCGCCGGCGGTTCGCCACCCAGCGGGAAGCCCACAGCCACGCCATCGGGAAACTCGTCGATGTCGTGGACTCGGCTGGCGGCGTCATCCTTCCATTCGAACAGGAAGTAGACGTCCTTGCCGTTGTGGAACGACCGCACGTTGACGGCCCGGACAAGGTGCTGCCCGTGCGGCTTCTGGGTCACCTGGTGCATCATGGGCACGGCCAGGGGCGCCAGCGTCCGCCACACATCGTCGGTGAAGTCGCTGTCATCGAGCGAGAGACTCTTGTCGAGTTGGGGCATCGCCAGCACCAGCGGCGGCTCGACCGTCGTGTCCATCTTGCCGCCCCACCGGTTCGTCCAGCCATACTGGACCAGCCCGGCAAAAACGACCACGGTCAGGAGGATGATGAGAAACACCACGCCTCGGTTCATGGGAGGGTCTCCTTCTCGCTACTGATGAAGCATTCCAGCAGGCTCATCAGATGCTCATAGAAAAGGTGGTGGTCCCGATCGTCCTTGCTCAGCGACGCACGCATGGCCGCCAGCAGACCCTCGGTCCACAAGGATAAGTGATCACGGAAAAACTTCTGGCCGGCCTCGCGACACAGCGTGGCGTGCTCCTGATCGCCCTTGCCGGCGGCGTAGTGCTCCTTGAGTGTCAGCAGATGCATGAACTCAAGCTCGGCGGCCATGTGGTCGGCCCGATCGCCGGACGGCTCGACGCCGAACGCCCGGTAGAAGCCCATGATGTCGGCCAGAATATTCGCCTTGGCGAAGTCGTGGCCCGTCTTGTGTTCCGATTCGTACGGGAACGGGCCGTTGACCGGATCGAACAGCCGCATGTACGCCTGCTGCAGTTTGTCCAGATCGCCATCGCGAATCGACGCCAGCAGGGCCGCCAGCGACGTCCCCACGTCACTGTCGCCCCGGGGACCGGCCTGGTCGCACTGGCGGAGAAAATCCAGCACCGTCTCGTCCGGCTGGGAGAACCCGCGAGCCAGCACGATGTAGACCGCGCTGCGATCGGCCAGCAGCGCCTGAGCCGCCGGGTCGCCGGATTTCATCGTTGATGTCTTGTCGCTACCCACGTCGTCATTCTCCTGGGTTAGGGCTCGTTAAACCGATACGCGCTGTTGGCGACATCGTGGAAAGGCCTCTCGTAGAAGGGCTCCTTCAACGGCACGGAGACAACCTGCTTGCCGTCGCCGTCGAAGCCTTCGATGTGATCGGTCTTGAGTTCGAACCGCTCGATGGTCCGCTTGGTCGTGCCGAACAGCTTCAGCACGGCCTTCAGTTCCTTGTCCGGATTGGTCCGGGTCTCGATCGCCTCGGGGGCGCCGGGGCCGAACATCTGCAGCAGGAACGGGCGCTTCACCCATCGTGGCGGAATATAGTAGACGTTCGGCTCGGTGCCGAACTGCGGGTACAACGGCAGGGCGATCTTGCGAATGTGGATCAGATAGTCCAGCGGGTTGTCGGCCTTGGCCTTGTCGGGCGGGCTGACCCACCCCGACAGGCGGATGGACCCCACGCAGGCTGCCATGCAGCGGGGAATTTCGCCCTCTTCCACGCGCGGATAGCAGGCGATGCATTTTTCCGTCCGGGTCGTGACGGAATTGAACATCGTCTTCTTATAGGGGCACGCGGCGACGCACTCCTGGTAGCCGCGGCAGCGTTTCTGATCGACCAGCACGATGCCGTCTTCGGGCCGCTTGTAGATCGCTTTGCGCGGGCAGGCGGCCAGGCACGCCGGATAGGTGCAGTGGTTGCAAATCCGCTGGAGGTAGAAGAAGAAATTCTCGTGGACCGGCAGCGACACGCCGCTGCCGCAAGTGCCCGAGGCGGTGTCCTCGTAGATATTGGGGAACCGCCATTCTTCCTTCTTGGGGGCGAAGCCCAGAGGCTCTTCGCAGAGCTGGCCGTCGGGGGTCTCGAAGATCGTCTTGCCCTTATATTTGCCGCCGGCCCATTTCTGCCGGCCGAGCTTGGTGGTGATCTTCACGTCCCACTGCTGGGGGAAGCCGCCGAAGGGCTTGGTCTCGACGTTGTTCCACCACATGTACTCCTGCCCGTCATTGAAGGTCCACGTGGACCGGCAGGCCATCGTACAGGTCTGGCACCCGATACATCGGTTGATGTCAAAGACAGCGCCGAACTGTCGGCCCGGGCGCGTGTCCTCGTGCGGGTACTGCATCTGGCGTTTCAGGTGCCAATTGTTCACGTTGGGCATGATTAGCGTTCCTCAACAAATCCACCGGCGATATAGCGTTTCATGTCGTCGTTCTCGTGCGCGGGCGTCAGGCCGCTCTCGATGGGGCCCCACAGGCCCTTGCCGCCGATCCCGCCCTTCTCGGCGAAGGTGATCTTCACCAACGACTCCTTCGGGGCCCCGGTGGGCGTGTGGGTGTCGACGGTGAAGCCCTGGACGATGTTGTGCCCGAAATAGTCCTTGTGGACCAGCGACCCGGTCATTTGCGTCGGGTTCAGCCAGGTCCGCACGCACGATTGGTGCGACCCGAACCGAAGCGTGGCGATATAGCCGGTATCGGTATGGGCCGATCCGTCCTTGTTGGACTCCTGGGCCCGGACCGATCGGTGCGTGGCCCCGTAGATGCTGTGCTTCATGTTCAAGTAGCCTCGCGGGAACGAGGGGTTGTACTTCACGCGAACCATCAGACGCGTCATCTTCTCGAAGAACGACCCGTCGTTCTTCTTGCCGCGGAAGGGACGGTCCTGCGGGTCCGCGTCGAGGTACACATAGTCGCCGTCCTCGATGCCCAGGCTCTTGGCGAACTCGGGGTTGATATCCAGTTCTTCCTCGCCGATCCATGGGCTGCGATTGTCCAGGCGGAACGGATCGCCGTAGTTCGAACACCAGATGACGTTCCAGTCGACCGTCGACCATGACGAGTGAACGCGGTGACGTGTCTTGCAGGTGACGAAGACGGCATTGAGATCGTGCTTGGTCGTCAGCGGGTTCTCGGATTTCTTCACCTGCGACCAAGGCCATTTCTCGTTGAAAATGCATCGCAGGTCGCCGTCGAGCTCATCCTTGGGCACGCCGTAGTCCTTCGGGCGGATGGCGTCGAAATCGCTTGGGATGACGATGACATTGGTCTGGTACGGCGTGGCCTCGACCGGCTCGCGGTGGACGATGAGATTCTCGCCTTGATTGATCCACTCATCCTCGTCGCGGTACAGTTCCAGGCGGCCTGTCTTGGTGTAAAACGGCACCGACTCGCGGATCTGCTCCCAGCCCGGGATGCGGGGATACGTGCGGAACATCGACAGCGCCGAACCGCCTTGTTCGATAATGTCCTCGATCTTGTAGCCGCGGAAGGCGTGGCTGCCGTCGAGGATGCGTTGCATGTAAACTTCGACCTTGTCCTCGTCCACGAACTTGAAGTGCTGAACGAATCGCTCGTCGCCGGTCAGTCGCGTTAACGCCTTGGCGACTTCCAAGTAGACCTCGATATCGTGCCGCGTATCGTGCAGCCGTTTGATGCCCCCCTTCGGGAACACCTGCATGAACGGGTTCGTGCACGAGGCGGTCATATCGCGATGGGCGAACTCCACCCACGAGTCCACCGGAAAGACCACGTCGGCGTATTCGCAGTTCATGGACCATTCGTAGTCGGTCGCCACGTGCATCTCGTGGTTGGGCAGCACGTTCTTGATGATGTCGTAGGCCCACTTGGCGTTGCCGATCTGGTTGGCGTTGTTGGTCCAGACGACCTTGGAGGGGCTGGGCATGTGGCCGGCCTCGGTCAGCACGACGCGACCTTCCTTGGGCGTATCCACGATCAACGGCGAGTCGCCGTGCGCCCAGAAGTGGATCGACTCGAAGTGCGCGTACTGCCTCTTCTTGACGTCCTTGCCGTCCACGTTCTCATCGAGCGTCAGGTTGAACGGATCCTCGGCGACGTAGGCGGGCAGGCCGTTGAAGATCGGCGCCTTGTAGTTGCCCGCGTAGCTGCCGACGTTGCCGCCGGACTTGCCGACGTTGGCCGTCAGCGTCGCCACCAGGAAGTACGCCCGATTGATCAGGTCGTTGTGGAGGTACATGTTCAGACCCATCCCACAGACGAACCCAACCGAATCGGCCGCGGCGATGTCCCTGGCGAACCTGCGGATCTGGTCGGCCGGAATGCCCGTCACTTCGCCGGCGGTCTCCGGGTCGTAGTGGGCGGTCAGTTCCTTGTACAGCCGGAAGATCGACTTGACCTTCACCGGGCCCGACCGGGTCTGCACCTCGCCCTCGAAGTCCAGCTCGATATCGTCCAGGCTCAGGCCCTGCTTGGCCAGTTCGTCATTGAGGTGATCGCCAATGCAATTGCGCGACACGCCGAGCAACTGCCGGCCGCCCTTGACGGCGACAACGGCGTTGACGGCGTATTTCTCCGCGTCTTTCTGGACGGGCTTGCCGTCGTCATAGGTGTACTTCAGGCCGGGGTCCAGGATCGTGGCATCTTCCAGTTCCTCAGCCGTCAACTCCTTGAGGGTGTCCGAGCGGACCAGGAAGGGGTAGTCGGTGAACCGCTTGACGTAATCGGTGTCGCAGAGATTCTCGCGAATCAACACCCCGGCGACCCCCAGCATCAGCGCCGCGTCCGCCCCGGGCCGCACCTGCAGCCAGTAGTCGGACTTCGTGACCGTGGGGCTGTGCTCGGGGGCGATGACGACGATCTTTCGCTTCTGCTCGATCGCCATGTGCCACCAGATCGGATCGGCCATCTTGTTCTCGACCAGGTTCAGCCCGGCAATCACCAGCATGTCGGAGTTCTCGAAGTCGTGGAACTCCTGGTCGTAGGTCTGCGTGCCGTGGACCATGGCGTGGCCCGGCGGCAAATCGGTATGCCACGCGTAGTTGTCCCACGACCGGGCGCCGAGGGATTTCTCCGGCCCCGTGCCGCGGATGTGATCGTCCACCAGGGCCATCATGTTGGAAAAGCGATACATGCCCGTCAGACGGGTTATGCCCAGCAAGGCCATCCCGCCGCGGAACTTCATGCTCCGCACGCCGGCGACGTTGCCGTCGGGGTCCTTCATCGGCTCGATCATTTCCGGCGGATAGCCCTGAGCGAGCAGCCAGTTGGCGCCCTGATCGCCGCTGTAAGACTTGGCAATATTCAGCAGCGTCCTGGCGACGAGGTCGCTGATCTGGTCCCACGAGACGCGGACCCATTCATCCTCGCCGCGGCGGAAGTACTTCTTGTCGGGCCGCCCCGTCGTCGCGTCGCGGGGGAACCCCTCCTCGATCCACTGCTTCCAGCCCTTGCGAACGGTGGGATACTTGACCCGAAACTTGTTGTACACGCGCCGCATGTACGTGTAGCCCTTCAGACAGCCGCGCGGGTGCCACGTCGGCGTGGGCTTGTTGCCCTGCAGGTCCGTGTAGGTGTCCACAGCGTAGGCCTGCTCGATCCGCACGATCACGCCGTTGCGAACAAACGCCCTCAGCCGACAGTTGTGCGTGTCGTTGGGCGCGCAGACAAACGTGAACGTGCT
>LAZR01001034.1_pt1 | contig 18663 bp, 17 predicted proteins | sample 329461 | NCBI WGS metagenome assembly LAZR01 (sample SAMN03002196, study PRJNA259156) | marine sediment metagenome | biome: sea floor; feature: Hydrothermal impacted sediments; material: marine sediment; isolation source: Loki non-amplified sample from Loki's castle hydrothermal vent sediment ...
AATTATTATCTTGTGTTTAAAGATGCAAAATGTGAAATTAATGAAGGTGACATTGAAGATCCTGATATGACTATAACAACAAATAGTGAAGTTATAATTGATATCATGGACGGAGAATTGAGTCCAACTAAAGCCTTTATGGGTGGAAAAATTAAAGCAAAAGGGCCCATGAATGATATTTTGAAATTACAGATGTTAATGAAATGAATTGATAAATAAAATATTTTATTTTATTTTATAATAATTAGTAATTAGAAGCTGATAAAAAATGGAATTCAAATATCTTTTATTTGAAATAAAAAACGCTGTTGCGATTATCACATTCAATAGGGAATATAAATTGAATGCCATAAATGGTAAAATGTTTGATGAAATATATGAAGCGTTAGATGAGGTTGCAAATAATAGTGAAATTAGAGCTGCGATAATTACAGGAAAAGGGAGAGCTTTTTCTACTGGAGGTGATTTTAATCAAGCCAGTGAAGGAATGGCTGGTGATGTTGATGAAGTTAAAGATGGTGGAAAAATGCAATCAGGAGAGATGGAAATCGATGTGTCTCAAAAGCGCACTGTATTAAAATTGCATAAAACACCAAAACCTATAATAGCTGCTATAAACGGCTTGGCTTTAGGAGGTGGGCTTAATATTGCTCTAAATTGTGACCTAATATACGCTGCTAGCAGTGCTGAATTGGGTACTTTTTTCATGAAACGTGCGCTTATTCCGGAGATGGCTTCTACATATTTATTGCCAAGAATAGTTGGAATCCATAAAGCAAAAGAATTGATTTTCTTTGGAGAACGATTTAGCGCTCAAGATGCTTTAAAAATGGGATTAATTAATGGCGTGTTCCCTGATGATGTGTTCATTGATAAAGTAAGAGAAGTGGCTGAAAAATTAGCAACTGGTCCCACATTCTCTATAGGACTTGCTAAATTGGCAATAACCAAAGTATTGGAAGTAAAAATGATAGAAGCTTGTAATAATGAATCTGAAGCCTTATTTAAAGCATTTGATAGCGTAGATTTTACAGAAGGGTTGTTAGCTTTCTTTGAGAAAAGAGAACCAAAATTTATAGGGCGATGATGAATGAAAGACAATAAATTTTCTACTTTTAGAAGTTTCTGAGATAATCAATAAATTTTAAGAATATTCCTGTCCACAGTTGAATCGTATTGAACCACAAAAGTCCTCCCGACTAAATCTTGTTTTTCTAGTGTTAAAAGCTTAGGGATGTAATTTTTAGTTATAGCAATAGTACGAAGTCCATTTTCAAGTGTCCCAATAACAATAACTCTCTTAGGTTTTCCTAAGCGATCATACATAATAGTATAGGCGTCGATTGTAAGGGATCCATTAGCTTTTTCGATGGATAAAGGCAATTTTTTTTCTAAAATCGATTGTTGGATAATTGTGTCATCTCGAACACTCCAAGGAATGTAAGGTGGTTGCGAGCCATAAATCCCTACAGATTCTCCGGAATTATAACCACCATTCGCTAAAACCATTATATTTAAAGAAGGATTGTCTCGTATCATTTCCACTGCTCTGACAATAGCGTGTAAAGAATAGACACTTAAGGGTGCTCCAAAGTATGGAAGTCCTCCTGTAATTGTTAAATCACGCGGATCATCTTTCTTTAACCCTAGTTCTCTCATTATTATCTCTACTATTGAGGGAAAACAGCTATAGATATCGAATTTATCTATATCATCAAGTGTCAGACCTGCTTGTTTTAAAGCTAGGTTAGAACTTTCTTTTATTGCAGGTGAATCATATAATAGTGGACGTCGAGTAATTTCATGGATATTGTTTAAGTCTGCACTCCCCATTAAATAAACACAATGCTTAGGATCAATTTTAAGTAGTTCAGCTACCTCCTGACTTGTAACTATTACTGAGGCAGATTGATCTACAAAATTGTTAGCACACATACGTTTCGTATAAGGATAAGTAATATAACGATTATTAAGACTGGGAGTTGTGATTTCCTCCGCTTTATGATACTTCTGAGTCCAACTGAAAGGATTTTTTGAAGCTACCTTTGAAAATCTGGTAAAAAGTTCACCTAAGTATTTTGCATGGTCTTCTAAACTCCGTTTAGAAATCGTTCTAATGGCACTCTCAAAAATTGCATATGGTATTGCCGCTCTTCTAAACCCATACAGCTTTTCAAAATCATCAATCCCCCCCCATATCTTCTTTTCCATGTATTTTGGGGATTTATATGCTGGCCAACTTTTAGGAAGAGTATTTTTAATTATTTTAGATCCCGTGTAGCCCGCTTCCCCTCCTGTAATAAGAACAATTCGATGAATTCCAGTAGAAATAGATTTAGCAGCTCGATTTATTAACATTTGAGGGCTGTTTCCGCCATCACCTAAATAAACTTTTTCTTTTGGAGTTATATTGAGTTTTTCACTAAGTTCACCAGGAGCGTCTTCATATGACCAAGATATAATATTAACCATATAAACAGCATCGATAAAATCTACTAAATTATTAACATTTGTATCATCAATTGCTTTCTGGCTAGTTTTGATCATTAATCTTAGTGGATCAAGAGGCTGAGAAGTACCCTTACGTTGCGTGAACTGAGCTACACCAATAATAACGGGAATTATTTTTTTATTCATAATAGAACTCGTTTTGTTAATAATGGATTATCTATTATTTGTATAAAAAATTAGGTATTTTTTATTACAATAATGGAAAAGACAGTTTGTGTTGTAATGTTTTATAGATAACTCAATTGTAAGGATCCTAATTTATTTCCTCGTCATCAAATATGTTACCACTCTTGGTATCATTCCTGAATTTCATCATAATTTTTAACACTTATGGGTTTAATTTTTCAATTTATTTTTCCAATTATTTCTCATTATTACTCAGTTTAAATGTAACGTAAATTAAATTTAAGGTATTAGTTGATTTTAACAACTAAATAAGTGATCAAAATAATTATAAATATACGCAACTTCTCTATTATTTCAATAAAATACTTTTAGTGAAAATAGAATGCCTGATTATTGTGAGCAATGTGGAAAAGCTTTAAAAGATGATTCAATATCATGCCCATTTTGTAATTATTCTTCCGTACATGAACTAACTGAAAAATTACAAATCGAACGCAAGTCTGAAAAGACATCCGGATACAAAAATGAATCTTTTAAGGATCCTAAATCAAATGTCGAGCATAAAAAAGAATCTAAATATATTCTTTCACCATCCCAGCGAAAAATTTTTTTACAGAAAGTATTACCAATTTTATTATTTGGAAATCTAATTTGGTTGGTAGGTGATCTATTTTTTACCCTAATCCTTGCTAATTTTCATTTTTCAGAGTTTATAGGAATATATATTTTGATTGTAACAGTCGATATTATTATGTTTTTTTCATTGAATAGAATATCTCAAAAAGGTATGAATGTTTTAGGAATTATTATTTATTTTGTATTTACATTTACCGCCGGTATAATTACGATTCCTATTGTTATGTTGGGTAATCCTTTAGCAAAACAAGTTCATATGGTCGTATTTATAGCTCTAGAATGTGCAATTATTGTGTGTTTAATTGGAATCTCACTTAAAGATAAATACCTCGCTAGGGGATATGGTCTTGCTCATGTGTTTCTATTTATAATCTTTCTAATAATCGCTGAAATCATATTTCTTGTTGTATTCAATATTAAAAATTTCTGGTTGACAATACCTATTTCTGTAGCAGCTATATGTATCTTTACGTTGACGACAATGTTTTTTGGGGCATTAGCAACTAAAAGAATAGAAGAATTACCTGCGATTTTTATAGCGTATAAAATTGTTAGCGTTTATGTGTTCATCCTAATTGGTACAATAATACTCGCAATTGTAATGTTAATTATTATTGCAATAGTTATTTTGTTAGATGACGCTGGTATAGGATTCCCTTCTTTTCCCTATATATCACATATTTTCTGGGGAACATCTACAAGTTCAAGAAATAGGAGGAGAGATGAATAGGTTGATGAGTTTTATTATTAAAATATTATTTTTATAAAATTTTTATTTCAAAGTTTTTAAGAAAAATGTTGATATACATACATTAACCTTAATAATTAATTAGGAGCCATAGGAGAACAAATATGACAAATAGTAATTTGAAGAAACTTAAGTTAGTATCTCTCATTGGAGGTATTTATGAAATTTTTTTTGGAATTATATTGATTTTTTTCATTGTTCCCTTATTAAATTTATTAGGATTAAACATAACCCAGTTAGAATACCCCATTTTTGCTCATACAGGAGGTTTGTTAGCTATTATTATTGGTTTAATGTTATCATTCTCCGCTTACGATGTAGAGAAGTATTTGCTTAATATAATATTAATAATTATATTGCGCTTAATTATCCAGATTGTAATTATTGTAAATATATTCCTTATTCCCACAATTGGATTAGGATTATTAATTTTTGGATTAATAGATTTGATTTTTGCTCTTATTACAATATTTTTAATTAAGACTTCAAACTTACCATTTAATCTATTCAAAATTATCAAATAGGAAAGTGTTTTTATGGGATATGCAAATAAAGTGTTAGAAAAATTAGTACAAAATTTTGGCGACCTTGAGATTGTAAAGCATGGAAACAAAACATACACATTTAATAAATTAAATAATCGTGCGAATCAAATAGCTAGAGTCTTTTTAGATCTGGGAGTGAAGAAAGGTGATAAATATGGTATATTGCTTTATAACTCGCCTGAATATTTGGAAATAATCTTTGGGCTCCAAAAAATCAAGGTTATTCCTGTACCTATAAATGTAAGATATGGTTCAACCGAGTTCAAGTATATTTATGAAAATGCTGATATAAAAGGTATTTTTATCGACAATGATTTTGTTGAAATCACTAAAAGAGTCATAGAAGAACAGAAATTTGAAAAAATTGAGCATATATTCGTTCTAAATGGACCGATAGATAAAAATTATAGTGGAATGATTAATTATGAAAAAATTATTCAAGATAAAGATACTACTAATCTTGAGATTCAAGTAGATGATGATGAAATTGGATTGTTACTTTATACTGGCGGTACGACTGGACTACCAAAAGGGGCCATGTTGACTCATGCGAATTTGTATAATGCAACATATCTGACTCCTACACATGGTATGAAATTAATTAAGAAAAAAAAGATTCCAGCAAAAGCGTTAATTCCACCGTCAGGCATGAAAATGAAATTCTTAATACCTACACCCATTTTTCATGTAAGTGGCCTAATGCCCGTTCTCACAAATCTTGGAATGAGACATTTAATGATTTTCCCTGTTAATAAGAGTTTTAGTCCAAAAGAAATATGCCAAATCATTCAAAATGAAAAAATAACTACTGTCTTCATGGTTCCGACTATGTATAGATTATGGTTGACCTATTCTGATATAGATAAATATGACTTTAGTTCCCTTACTATGATTACTTCTGGTGGTGCAAAAATGCCTAAAGAAATGAAAATACAAATTTTAGAAAAATTTCCAAATAAAGTTCTTGTAGATGGATACGGAAGCACCGAAACAATAGGTACTTCTACAATTGCGTTTATGATTCATGATGACATTCCAAAAATTAAAAAAGGATATATTGGACAGATAGTCACGGGCATTAAAATGAGAGTGATTAATGAGGAGGGTGAGAATGTGCCTGTGGGTGAAGTTGGTGAAATGATCTATAAAGGTAAGAGTATAATGAAAGGATATTATAAAGATGATATAAAAACTAAAGAAGTCTTCAATGATGAGGGATGGCTTCATTCTGGTGATCTTTGTAAAATGGATAATGACGGAAATGTGTATTATATGGGGAGAACGAGCGATTTAATAATATCTGGGGGTGAAAAGATATTTCCGGGTGAAATAGAAGACATTTTAAGGACTCATCCCAAAATCAATAATGTAGCGATTATTGGTAAGAAGGATGATATATGGGGTCAAATTGTTGTAGCATTCATTAAGCTTGAACCTGCTGAAAAGATGAGTTCAACTGAAGTAACTGACTTTTGTACTTCTAAGATTGCTTCATTTAAAAAACCACGGATAATAAAGTTTGTAAATTCGCTTCCACTTACCAAAACTGGTAAACTTAATCAGATTGAAATCAAAAAACAGGCTGAAAACTTAACATAAAATAAGGTAATGGATTAGGTTCTGAGTGTTTTAAGATTTATTTAATAACTTATTATGATCGAAAAATGTCGTAATTGTGGAATGATACGTGCAACTAAAGATTTAGTATTGTTGGAAGTCGGAAGATATATATGTTTCTCGTGTTGGAACAGAGTATATGAAGAAAAGAGAATTAAACCTTAATTTTAGTACTTGGAGTTATCTAATCAAACTTGATTAATCATAAGATATTAGAAAAGTATATTTTTCAAGATTGAATTTTTTTATTTTAAGATCTTCTTTTGGATCTAGATTTGGAAAAAGCGGAACTTTCACAACAATCTTGAAATTCTCTAGATAAAAATTATTATAAAAAACGTTTTCAAATTTATCCCAATCAATGAATTTCTGAATTATCACATCATTACTTTTTACTGTTCGCACTACAGACATGAATGGTATCGATTTTTATAGTAATTAATTCAAATTTATTTTTTAGGAGAATAGGTTCATTATAACCCTTTTAAATGCTAGGTTCACTCTGAAATAAAGAATTACTGGTTATTTCTGAGGGATCGCTCCGATATGGTACCAACTATATTATAATAAATTGTATATTTAAATGTTTCTTCAAAAAAATTTAAGTAGGGTTAAATCTCACAGTAATACTCTTAAAGACCTTCATTGTGATGATTCCTCTTGTTCCGATTTTAAATTGTAGAAAAACTTATTTAGTTAAATAAACAACCGTTTGAGTAAACAGCTTAGTCTTAAAAAACTTGGTGGTTTCGAAAAAATTTTATAAAAGTTAAATTTATTTGAAACTAAAAGAAATTTTAAATTTATTTATGAAAACAGGGTTTTTTGGAAAAGTTTTATGGGTTAATCTCACTGAAGAGATCTTTCAAGAGGAATTAATTGATAAAGAGATTTATCAAAATTATCTTGGAGGTTATGGTTTAGCTGTTAAACTTATTTATGAGGCTATGCCCTCTGGACTTGATCCATTAAGTTCTGAATCTATATTTGGCTTCTTTCCGGGACTATTAACTGGAACCGCTGCACCTTTTTCAGGTAGGTATATGGTTGCGGGTAAATCTCCTTTAACAGGTACGTGGGGGGATTCGAATAGTGGAGGAACTTTTGGTCCCGAGATTAAAAAATGTGGATATGATGCTATTCTTTTCACTGGCGCTGCTAATTCTCCTAAATATGTATCGATTATAGAAGGTAAAAAGGAGGTTCTAGATGCATCTGATATTTGGGGTATGGATATAATTGAAGCTGAAAATAAACTAAAAGAAAAATATGGAAAGTTTATAAAAACTGCTGGGATTGGACAAGCTGGTGAAAAATTGTCTCGGATTTCAGGAATAGCAAATGATAAAGGGCGAATTGCAGCACGCTCAGGTATTGGCGCAGTTATGGGCTCTAAAAATTTAAAATCCCTTGTTTTAAAAGGAAATAACAAAATTCCTATTCAAAATAAAGTTAAATTTCTAGAGCTAATAAAAGAATATAACGAAAATGGTACAAATGGAGAACCAAATAGATTAATAGCCTCTATCCTAAAAAAGGTACCAAACATGGCAAAAACAATTCGTAGGCTTAGAATTGGCTTTTCTGGACCTCCCAAAATGATAAAAAGAATTTATCGATCATTTGGAACTAGTGTAGGGAATACAATATCGGCGGAAACGAATGATTCACCTATAAAAAACTGGAATGGGATTGGAATGTATGATTTTCCGTTCAAAAAATCTAAAAATCTTTCAGCAACACAAATTCAAAAGTATAAAATAAGGGATTATGGATGTTTTAGTTGTCTCGTTCAATGTGGTGCGATTCTAAAAGTTCCAGAATTGAATTTAGAAGAAACTTATCTTCCTGAATATGAAACTTGTTGTGCCTTTGGAGCTCTTCTGCTTAATAATGATTTATTATCTATTTTTGAGATAAATGATTTATGTAATCGCGCAGCAATTGATACTATATCTACTGGTTCTACTATTGCTTTTGCAATCGAATGTTTTGAAAAAGGGCTTATAAACGTGAAGGATACCAATGGTTTAGAATTAACATGGGGAAACTCAGAAGCCATTGTTAAATTAGTAAAGTTAATAATTAATCGTGAGGGATTTGGGGACATCTTAGCTGACGGAAGTAAAATTGCAGCAGAAAAATTAGGAAACGGTTGCGAAGAATATTCTATGACTTCTTTAGGCTCGGAATTAGCCATGCATAATCCTAGAATCTTTTCATCTTTAGCATTTACTTATAATTACGATCCAACTCCGGGAAGACATACAGCAGCAAGTATAGACTTTATTGATATTGGCCCGATAAACAAATTTCAAAAGGGTTTCAAGTTACCATTTGGATGGAAGAGAGATGAGAAAAGAAAGCAAAAAGGACAAATGCTGATCTCCTCTTTTCATCAAGTATTAAATAGTGTGGGGCTATGTATGTTTGCAACATTATTTGGTTCTTACCCTTTTTCTGATCTAATTAATGCTTTAACTGGCTGGGATAATTCAGTAGATGATTTTATAAAAATTGGACTAAGGATACAAACTCTACGACAATCATTCACTTTACGTGAAGGAATAGACATAGCAAACAATAAATTACCCGATAGAGTAATTGGCCATCCTCCCGATAAAAGAGGTCCAACTAAGGGAATAACTGTTGAATATGAAGATTTTTATAAAGGATACTGCAGAGAAATGGGTTGGAATCCTGAAAATGGATACCCTTTGAAAGAAACTCTCAAAAATCTCGATTTAGAATTTGTCATAGAAGACTTATATTAAATATTTAATTTCAGTACTTCGTACTTAAAAAATATTCAATCATAGAATCACTTCAAATCTTATTAACGTAAAAATAGTCATGTCTGACCAAGAGGATCTTAAAACTTTTGTTAAAACTGATATTATTAAATCTTCAAAAAAGGTAAAAGGAAAACATTCTCCTATCTCTGAAGTTGTTGATGATGTGTTAAGAGTTTTAAAAGTTCAAGCTATTTATGATTTAAATCAGAATCACAAAAACTTTTATCTTTTTAATTTGAAGAATTACTTTAAGAAACCTAAAATTAGATATTATTTATCTGTAATGCTTGCAAATAACAGTTCAGATTTGTTAGTTCAGTTAGCAGGTGAGTATCTAGTAAAACACGAATTAAAGATAATCCAGTATTCAATTTTTCCGGAAACATTAAGAGTTCCATTGCTTTTACTTAAGGAGATTAAAATAATAGATGATTATACTCACTCTATCAAGGCTTTAAATAAAATTAGGAATAAATTCCGCAATAAGATCTTAAGATTAAAGAATCTTGTAGAAAATGAATAATTTTTAAGGATATACTCAATAATATTATTAATTATTATAATTATCCATCCAATATAATTTAGTTTATTGAAATGTCATTTAGAGATAACACTGTTAAGATAGTTGCGACAATAGGTCCAGTTTCAAGGGACCTTAAGATGCTTAAAAAATTAGTTGATGCTGGGGTAGATATTTTTCGCTTGAATTTTTCTCATGGAGAACATTCAGAAAAAAGAGAATTAGTTAAAAAAATAAGAGAGGTAAATGAATACGTTGGCATTTTAGCCGATATTCAAGGACCGAAAATAAGGGTAGGTGAATTTAAAGGCGACCAACCTTACAATTTAAATATAGGGCAGGAAGTGAAAGTCTACGAGAAAAAAATTATGGGAGATCAAGAACAATTCTCTATTCCATTACCAGGATTTCTTAAATCGATGAGAAAAGGTGATAATTTTTTCATAAATGATGGTATCATCAAAATTCAAGTAAAAAAGAAAGAAACAGATCATATTATTGGAGAAGTACTTGCGGGAGGAAGTATTAGTAATAGAAAAGGAGTTAATATTCCTATGGGTGAACTATCTCAAAAAGTCCCAACAGAAAAGGATATAATAGATCTTAAATTTATTGCTGAAATAGATCCTGAATATGTAGCAATATCTTTTGTGTCTGGGAGTGAGGATGTTATACATGTCAAGAAGATACTAGAAAGTTATGGAAATTCTACTATTAAGCTAATTTCTAAAATTGAACGTCCCATTGCTTTAGATTATTTCGATCAGATATTAGAAGTTTCAGATGGTATCATGGTGGCCCGTGGAGATTTGGGAGTTGAAATAGATCCGGATAAAGTGCCGTTATGGCAAAAGGAAATGATTTATAAAAGCAATCGTGAAGGAAAGCCAATTATAGTTGCGACCCAAATGCTAGAATCAATGGTTTCTAACCCGATTCCGACTAGAGCCGAAGCTAATGATGTATATAATGCTGTTATGGATGGAACCGATGCTGTTATGTTATCTGCTGAAACTGCCGTGGGGAAGTTCCCAATTAATGCTGTGGAATATATGAATCAAATTGCTAAAACAGCGACCGAAAATATGTCAAAACGAATTCCCGATGAGTATGATTCCGATAGATTAACTCACACACAAACTCTTGGACATGCTATTTATTCATTAGCATCAGAAATGGAAGAGTTAAATTTTAGAGGTAAAATAGTCGTTATCACTAGAACTGGTTATGGGGCAAGAATGATAGCTAAATATCGACCACCATTACCCATTATCGCGATAACTCCCTCAAAAAAGACTGTAAGAGAATTACATTTAGTATGGGCGGTACAGGCTATGCACATAGAAAATCTTGATTTTTTCCATATGGATGCTGAAGAAATAATAGAACAATCAGTTAAACATGCTGTAGAGAATAAAATGTTAGATGAGAATGAACATGTAATTATATTACTAGTTTCGAGGAAGTTTCAGAGAAGAGGTAATTTAATTGGATTGTATTATGTAGGAGAAATACTAGAATCAAGTTCTTCATGAAGATAGATTTACAACTATTTCTATTTAAATAATTCAAAGTAATTGAGAAATTTACACTATTTTCCCATAATTTGGTTTCAGATACTTTGTTGAGCTTGAACTTTCTTTTTTATCACTAATTACATCTTCTCGATATATTACAATTTCTTTTACATCCCCTTTTGGAATTGGAGGATGAGTTCTCTCTTTGAAAACTAAAAACTCATCAGATCCTTTAAAAAATTTTATTAACTTAAGTTTATCAATCGTCCCAACCAAATTCGTTTCAATCCCTGATTTTGGATCAGAAAACATGACTTCACATAAAACTTCGAGTTCGTTATCCATGAAATAGAATCTTACTCTACCTATTTAAAGAAAAAGAATTATCTATCTTTTAGACTGAAGTTCAGATTTTGAAAAAGTATAAGGCTGATACCTCGTTTTGAAAGAATAACAATGACAGCAGTAAAGTTCAATATACTCACTATTCCAGATTTTGGTAAAATGTTCGATGGTTTTTAGACCACTATTTTTAATAAAATTTTCAAAATCCAGTTCTTTTCCGCATCTAAAACACTTTCTTTTTCTCATAGTTTCAAACTGACATAGAATAGGAAAAATAAAAGTAAAAGTTAGAAAACTTCATAATGAACAATTTCCTCGAGCGGTTTCCTTTCAGTCACTTCTTTTTTAGATTTAACTGAATAACCTAAGGGAGTAATTCCCATTACCCTATATTTCTTAGGAATTTTCAAGACTGTTTTTAACTTCTCCTCAGGGAACCAACCAATCCAACATGTTGCTAATCCTTCTGCAGCTGATGCTAAGATTATGTGTTCAAAACAAATTCCAAAGTCTACTCCATAATATTTTTCGCCATTCAAATTAGTTCCCGAGCCTTGTTCGGCTATAACTCCGATGATGAACATTGGTGCTCCTATAAATTTGGTCTCTTGCCCAATAGCTTCCCAAACAGCTTTAACATTTTCAGGCTCTTGGACAACAATATAATGTACGCCCTGTCTATTACCCCATGTAGGTGCTAATCGAGCAGAGTTTAAGATTCTCTCGATTTTATCTTTTTCTGGCATATCGGGCTTATAAACACGATAGCTCCTTCTTTTTTTCACTACTTCGTAAAATTCCATTATTAATTTTTCCTCATTTTTTAAAATTAAATATTTTAAATAATCCAAAAATTTAGGATTTTTTCATTTTAGAAAGAATTAGCTAGTTTTCCGTTCTAATCATCAAATCACCCAGGATAACAATACTATCTCAAATTATTTGGAATAGTATCAAAATATAACCTTTTTTTCTGTTGTTAAATGTTGTAATTCAATGTTAGAATCATAAATTGATGATGGAATTGAATTTAATACGGAAGATGTTGGGATGAGTAGTTCTAGATTGGATAATAGATTTATTTCTTATATAGTCCAAGGAAGATAACGAGAAATATATATAAATCTACAAACTCAACAATTATAACATAATTAAGAGTTTCTCCAAGAAGGTTTTGCTTTAACGGGAGGAAAATATTTGAACTTTTAAGTGTCATAATAATGAAATTTACTCTCTTCTGTCATATAAGAATTTCCTAAACCGGGCTTAGTAAAAAATCCAATCTAGTTCTCCTTTTGGCTTAATATAAAAAATTTTATTTAAAAAGTCATAAAAGAAGTAATTAGATGGATTAAATTTCATTTTTCCTATTATATATCGCAAAATTAAGGAAGGAATGACAATTAAAAACCCAACTCCCAATAGGGGAACCCCCCTATCTCCCATTAACTCATAAAAAATTAAGAAACAAATTCCAAGAATAATAGTGACTAGACCTAACCCATAAATGACATTTGACCATAGATTATATGACTCCCATCTATAAAACTGTTTCCCGCACACTTTACAAGTAAGAACATCCTCCTTGAACTTATATTTCTCTCTTCTATTCCCTATTCTAATAATTCTTGATTTTTCCCCTTGTTTATATAAATATAAGTCCGGGCTTACTTCTTCTGAGTAACATACTACACATTTTTGTTTACTTAAAATCTCTGGTCTTTCCTTCTCTTTTTTATCCATTCTTCTTTGATAGAACACTTATTAGTTACATTTAAAATAATAAGAATTCTAATATTTAAACTATTAAATTCAAAAAAATAAAATTAAGAGAAGTATAATAAAAAGTATTAAAATTATTGTCAAGTAGAACAGAATTGAATTCTAATAGTTCTTTATCCCAAATATTTAGTTTGAAGGATGGCCGCAAGCTGGGGTTTGCTGAATTTGGGGACTTTGAAGGAATACCCATTTTATATTTTCATGGCCATAAATCATCTCGACTTGAACCAAAAATGTACGATCTTAATGTATTACAGAATAAATGTCGTTTAATTGCAATTGATCGTCCTGGATTTGGGTTATCCGATTTTAAGATTGGTAATAAATTATTAGATTGGCCTGATGATATAGTTGAGTTAACTAAAAATCTTAACATTGATAAGTTTGCTGTTTTAGGGGGATCAGGAGGAGGTCCATATGTTTGTGCATGTGCTTTTAAAATTCCTCAACGTCTAACTGCTTGCGGTATAGTCTCGGGGCTTGGTCCCATTGAATTCGGAACTGAAGGAATGAATAAAAACAACCGGAGGGAATTATCGATGGCTCGTAAGTATCCTAAACTTTTAGAAAAGATATATAAACTACAAGTTCGATTTGTTAAAAAGCTACAAGGAAAAACGATTGAAGAAATTGCGAAAACTTTTCAAAAAAGACAAGGAGATTTGCCAGAACCGGATAAAAAACTATTCGAGGATACTGAAAAACTTTCTTTATTTGTCGAATTAATGTCAGAACCATTACGACAAGGCATTAATGGAATTGTTCATGAAGCGAAATTATTTGCAAACTATTGGGGTTTCGATCTAAGAGAGATATCTTCGGAACTACCTGTTTTTTTGTGGCACGGAGAATTAGATAATAGTGTTCCCGTTCGAATGGCTCGGATGGTTTGTAAATCAATTCCAAACTGCAAAGGTAAATTCTTTCCAAATGAAGCGCATCTTTCTACAGCAGTTAATCATTTTAATGAAATAATAGAAACTTTAATCTCATAAATTCAGATTTTTAAAAAAAAAGGTAATTTGATTTTTATTTCATTTCATTCTTTATTTTGAAAATTGAAAAGGTTCCATTTGCTTTTGATACAAGAATTTCATTATTCTTAACTTCTGATTCAAGAACACTAAAGTTTCTTCCTTTATGAATAACTGTTGTATCACAAATGAGTGTACCTACCTTAACTGGTTTGAAATATGAGATTTTAATTTCCAGCGTTGCACATAATTCATCCTCGTCTAATAAGGAATAAAGCGCACCACCCATACCAGTATCCGCCATAGAATATATAACTCCTCCATGTAATACTTTATGTGGGTTCATTAATTTCTCATTTACTTCTAAAACACATTGAGAATATCCTTTTTTGAGTTTAGTAAAATTGAAACCAATTAACTCACCAAATGGATGAAATCCTTTTGATATAAGAGGAAATTTTTTTGACATAGCCTAATAAGAGTTTATAGAAATTTAATTTTTATCGAAAACTAGAGGAAAGTTGGTTCTTGTTCAAAATCTCTTTTTGGAGTTTTCATTGTTGATGTTTCTTCTGGAGTCAAAAGTTCAATTAACTCATACTGAGATGTTCCCATTTTCATTTTCTCACCGAACCTTATCGCTTCATATGGATCTTTGTAAGGTCCTTGGAGTCTCGTGAAAGGATGAATATTTTCGCTGGAATCAAGATTTACATGTTTTAAGAATGGTGGTATGGATTCCTTTATTAATCCCTCTTTATTTATTAGATCGAGAGTAGCAGTTTCGATAGCAATAATATCTTTTGATCCTAATACTCCAATATCATTAACAATAGGAGGTTGTCCTGTACCGAGACAATCACAGAAAGCCGTTATCTGTGTTAAGAAATTTAAATAGAAAACTTTCTTGGGATCAAATGTTTCAAGCACTTTATTACATGAAATTGCAATCATCTCTTGGAATGCTGTATAGCTTTCTCTAGGTAACTTTACCGCCCCCACCCCTTGATCTAATTCTAGACACGTGAAACACTGATGGCAATCATGATAATTACGAAAAAGCTTATCTATTTTCTCATCATAGCGAAGTGCCCCATAAGGGCATCCCTCAACAAGTTTTCTAGCATGTTCTGGAGACCCTTTTTCAGGATCCCAGTATTTATCAACATGAGATACAGCATGTATTTTAAACCAACGAGAAGGTGCAGAGTATGCCCCCAATGCGAGATTTTTTATAGCACCTCCATACCCACATGCGATCTGCATCCTTTAATACTCCACCAAGATCAAGCGTATCAAAACCTCTGAAGTTAATTTCTACAGGGGTAGTATATCCTTCTTTTATTCCTGCAACAGGGATAATTGGACATCCACAGGTTTCTTGAGTATACCCTCTTTTTACTGCATTATAGACTGCAGTTGAAGTATCAGTTATAAATGGATAACCACCAGTTTTTTTAACAGCCTCAATGATACGACGTACGAAAAAAACGGGAATAGTTTGATACCCATCTAGAAATCCAAGATGCATTTTTATAGCTATTTTATCCTTCTTTTCAATCGGTGTCTGTTCTAGCAATATTTCAGTAATTTTATCAACTTTTGCAGCAAATGAAGCAAAGAGAGCCATTTTACCATGCTGAACGGATCCAAAATAGACTTTTGAATTTTCAGAACTCATATTATTATGAATGTTTCAGCAATTTAATGTGATATCCTTTTTTTTTATAATGAAGTAAAATATGTAATTAGGAATTATATTATGATCTATATATAGATTTATATGAATTTTACTCTTAATTATAAAAAAAAATAGAATTAATAGAGCAAAATTAATGAGTAAATCAAATTACTTGTATAAATAATAAAAAAAGAGACTTTACTTACGAAATCTGCTATGAAATCTGTAAAAACTCATATTCTTTTTGAATGGTTTTTCGGGCCTTCTGAAAAAGCACTGAATGCAGCAAATGGAAAGTAGGGAATCGCCCCAGAGATCTTCTGCCCTTTCTTTTGGCATAGAAGGATTGTCATTACAAAATTCACCAAAAAAAATTGACTCCCCGCAATCAAAACATTTTCTCATTTCATTCATATACTTATAACCCATTTCATAATTTAAAAGTGAAGGACACATTCAAATTTCAAGGATAATCCAAATTAAATACTAAGGAGCACGATGACATATTTAGCAACAACTATTTAAATTGAAGTTACCTATTTTTCATTTTTATCTTAGTAAAACCAGCACTCTCTTTAATCTTTATAATTATTGAGTAGATGTTTATCTATTCTATTTTACATGTATATAAATTTGAATTGGGTCCCCTTGATTTTCTTATGAAATCTTTTAATGAATTTATGAATTATGAAGATATGGTAGATAAACGACTAATTGAAATTGCATCTCTCTCATATAATTTTAGCAAAATACCACCAATAATTGGTATTATAATAGCTAATAAATTTGGAAACACTTTAATGGTTTTTGAGTATGAAGATCGGGTTAAAAATAATTATGGTCCAATAAAATCATATTTATCAGAAAATGATAAGAATTTTTTAGATATTGATCTAATCTCGATGTATTTTAGTTCTTTTAAAGCGTTTGCAGGACAAACCAATATTCAAAACTTATCGAACCTGGAAATCCATGGATCTAATATTAAAGTTCAGATATATTTTCTCTTTGATAATTATATGATAATTATATTTCTTAATTCCAAAATAGATTTGAACCTAAAAAATAAAACGCAAATTGTACAGTATTTTGAAGATATGTTAAGTAAGCATGAATTTGAGTTTAAACATTTCAATGCCTCACATTCGAGAAAGGTTATCAGAATGCTAGAGGCTAAAGGAACAGCATGGTTAAAGAATTTAAATAAAAATTATAAACACCTCTTTGAAAATGAATTTTTGAAAAAGCATGAAATTATTGATATCATAATGAACCAAATGTTCCCTATCATTCAAAAGGAATTGGGTGAATACTTAATAGGAATTCCTGAAGATATCTTACATAATATATCTAAAGAAATAAGAAACAAAATCCAAGATAAGATGTGTGAATTTAATATAGATTTAAGTTAAAAAATAAAAACTAGTATAATTTTTCTTTTAAAATTTTTCCAGTATTGTAAGCCTGTGCAACCTTGTAACCTACTTTCTAATTTTGATAGAAGATTAAACAAGATAAAAAGGATACATAATTATTTATTATAATTACTAAACTGAAATTTTCTTGTTATTAGTAAAGTTAAGACAAATGTGAAAAGAACGTGAATTTAACATCTAGAGAGAAGAAAAAGCAAGAGTTTATTGCCTACATATTATTAATCTTGACAATGGTTATTTGGGGAGGCACTTGGCCATTAGGGCGATGGTTAGTATCTGAAGAAGTTGGAGGAGAAACAATCCCTCCATTAATGATAGTAACAGTTCGATATTTTTTTGCAGTTATAGGTTTTTTTCTTATTCTTAAATACAAAGAAGGGACTTTAAATTGGAAATTTGCAAAATCACAATGGAAATTTTTAACCATAATGGGGTTATTGTCTGTAACATTTTATCAAGTAGGGTATCTTTTTGGTGAGTTTTTCACTGCTGCGAGTGATGCAAGCATAATGGTAGCAACAATGGCGGTTTGGGTCGTAATTCTTTCCAGTGTTTTCTTAAAAACAGAATTTTTTACCTGGAAAAAAGGGGTTGGATCTCTTTTAGCATTTACTGCCGTATTCATAGTTATGGGATTTTCTCCGAATGCAGATGTCTCGAATCGAATTCTTGGAAATTTTTTAATAATAGCTGCAGCACTTGCTTATGCTGTGTATACTGTAATTTCTCGTTATTTCTTGAATAAAACTCAATCCAATCCTAAATATAGTCAACCGAGTTCTTTATGGATACTGACTTGGGTTTCTTTTTTTGGTTTTTTAATTACAACTCCTATAGCATTACTCATTAGCCCAGAATTTATTAATCCATTAGAATATTTTACAATTCCACCTCGCGTTTGGTGGGGAATTAGTTATTTAGCATTTATATCTACAATAGGCGCATATACTTTCTATTTAGAAGGAGTTAAGCGTCTTAGTGCAAGCAGAGCTGCTATCTTCCAGACGTTAGTACCTTTATTTGGGGTTATTTTCTCTGCTTTATTTTTGCAAGAAATATTCGGTATTATTGTCTATCCTTCTGCATTATTATTAGTAATAGGGGGTATTATTTTAGTCAATTATAAAGGAAAAAAACTTCGTAATGAAAAAGCGAGGACACAAAATCTGAAAATTCATCCTAAAAGTAAGAGATTTAATTTTCATCAATTTACTTATGAAAATCTCCAACTTTCAAAAAAAATAATTACAAAGGATGAAATTCTTGTCGTTTTTGTCGATATTTTTAACTCTGGAGTATATAAAGGAGCAGAAGTTGTTCAGCTATATATCCAAGATATTGAATCCAGTGTAAAAAGACCTCATAAAGAACTGAAAGGATTTAAAAAGAAATTTCTTAAACCGATGGAAAGAGCTACAGTTAAATTTGTT
>LAZR01001035.1_pt1 | contig 18658 bp, 15 predicted proteins | sample 329461 | NCBI WGS metagenome assembly LAZR01 (sample SAMN03002196, study PRJNA259156) | marine sediment metagenome | biome: sea floor; feature: Hydrothermal impacted sediments; material: marine sediment; isolation source: Loki non-amplified sample from Loki's castle hydrothermal vent sediment ...
AATTGAGTTGAAATAATTCATATGGATTTTGTACCCCACGATAAGAAAACAATTACCGAAATGTTGAATGTAATTGGTGTTTCTAGTTTGGAAGATCTGTTTCACGATATCCCTAAAGATTTGATTATAGAAAAATTAGACTTGCCTCATGGATTATCTGAACCTGATCTTTTACGTCGTATGGAAGAAATCTCAAAAAAGAACAAGATCTATTCAAGTTCCTTCCTTGGGGCCGGAGCGTACTTCCATTACATCCCCAGTTTAGTTTCCTTCGTTATTTCTCGATCAGAATTTTACACTGCATACACGCCTTATCAAGCAGAAGCTAGTCAAGGATATTTACAAGCGATGTACGAATATCAAACAATAATTTCCAGACTTACTCAAATGGATATAGTCAATGCAAGTATGTATGACGGTTCTACAGCTCTAGCTGAAGCAGCTATCATGGCTACGAATATTGTTAAGAAAAATTCTATAGTTATGTTAGAAGGAATCCACCCCGAGTATGTAGAAGTGGTTAAAACTTATTGCCAGGGTCAAAATATAGAAGTAAAAATGGTGACGGAGGATTCAATAATAGATCAATTGAATGAAAATGATGCCGCATTTTTATTCCAAAGTCCTAATTTCTTTGGTGACATAGAGGATCCTTCTAAACTTATTAAAATGGTCAAAGGAAAAGTTTCTCACTGTTTGATTATTCAAGTAATGAATGATCCAACTTGTTTAGGAATCATTAAACCACCGGGGGAAACTGAAATAGATATTTTCGTAGCTGAAGGGCAGTCTTTCGGTATAAGTCCTTCTTTTGGTGGACCTGGGTTGGGTATATTTACTGCTAAAAAGAAATTCCTAAGAAAAATGCCGGGTAGACTGATTGGAAAGACAAAAGAAATCAATGGATCTAGAGAAGGGTTTATACTTACCCTTCAAACACGCGAACAACATATTCGGAGAGAAAAAGCCGGCTCAAATATCTGCACAAATCAAGCTCTATGCTCCTTATCAGCATTAGTCTATCTTTTAGCTATGGGAAAGGATGGTTTGAAAGAAATAGCTATTCAGAATTTTCAAAAAGCTCATTATCTGAAGGAGGAGATTAGAAAAATTCAAGGATATGATGTTTTGAATACTAAACCTACATATAACGAATTTTTGGTCAAATGTCCTAATATTGATTATCTAATTGATCGATGTAAAGAAAGAGACTTATTACCACCTCTCAAAGTATCAAAATATTATCCAAAAATGAAGGATGTTGCATTAATCTGCGTTACAGAATTGAATTCAAGTTATTCGATTAATGAATTTATCCTCGCTTCTCAAGAAGCAAGAATTAAAAAGGAGACTGAAATCTTTTGAATTCGAATATAACATTGATTTTTGAAAAAGGGATTGAGGAAGGCCAACAAAATTTTATCCCAAAAATGGATATAGAGGGCAAAAATTTGCTGGATTTTATACCTAAATATTTACTAAGAGAAAATCTTCCCATTCCAAATGTTCCAGAAGTAGAAATTGTTCGTCATTTCGTAAATTTAAGTCAAAGAAATTACGGTGTCGATGTTGGAATGTATCCTCTTGGTTCATGCACTATGAAATATAATCCCAAAATAAATGAAATAGTAGAAAGGCTAAAAGGATTTTCTTTATCTCATCCATTACAAGAAGAAAATCAAGGTTCCCTTGAGATTTTATTCTCTATTTCAGAATTACTAGGAAAAATTACTGGAATGGATGCATTTTCTCTCCAGCCCGCTGCTGGGGCTCACGGTGAATTAGCAGGATTATTGATAATAAAAAAATATTTCGAAAGCAAGGGAATTGAAAAATGTAAAATTATAATCCCTGATTCTGCTCATGGAACTAATCCAGCATCAGCAAAGATGGCGGGTTTTTCAATTATCGAATTAAAATCAAACAAATTTGGAGAGGTACCCCTAGATCATTTAGAATATGCAATGAGTGAGGATGATGTTGCGGGAATTATGCTTACAAATCCAAATACGTTGGGAATCTTTGATCCTCAAATTAAGGAGATTACTCGAATTGTTCATGATAATGGAGGGTTATGCTATTATGATGGAGCTAACTTAAATCCAATATTGGGAATTTGTCATCCTAGAGATATGGGATTTGATATTATTCATTTGAATTTACATAAAACATTTTCAACTCCTCATGGTGGAGGTGGTCCAGGTTCAGGTCCGTTAGGAGTAACAAGTGAACTTAGCCAATTTCTTCCAGGACCATGTATTACCTCAACTAAAAATGGATTTAAGAGAATCCCGTCAAGAGAAAAATCTATTGGGAGAATAAAATCTTTTTGGGGTAATTTTGGAATAATTGTTAGAGCATATGCTTATATTCTAGCTTTAGGTGCTGAAGGTTTAAAAAAAGTTGGCCAGATTGCAGTTTTAAACGCAAATTATTTACGAGTTCTTTTGGAACCAAAATACCATATTCCATTTAAGAGAATATGTCAACACGAATTTGTAATCTCTGATCGAAATTTTCCAAATCAAATCACCACTGATGATATAGCTAAACGAATTCTTGATTTTGGAATATATGCGCCAACCATATACTTTCCCCTCATTGTGAGAGGAGCTTTGATGATAGAACCTACTGAAACCGAATCAAAGGCTTCATTGGATTATTTTTTTGAAGTGATGGAGAAAATATATGAGGAAGCAAAAACTAATCCAGACAAACTAAAAAATGCCCCTCACCGGACTCCAATTAAACGTCTTGATGCTGTACTTGCTGCTAGAAAACCAATATTGCATGATTAATAACAGATATAAGTGTACATGTAGCTTTTTGTTTTATAATAGTTACCCCGAAATATTTAATAAGTAAACTTTTATAGTCCTTATTAATTTAAATTTTGATTCTCAAATTAATTACTAATTAATCTTACTTTTTTCTAAAATGAATTTTTGCCCAAATTGTGAAAGTGTTTTATACCTTACTAAAGATCATCTATTCTGTAAAGCTTGTGGTAGATCTTTCAAATTTGAATTATTATCATCCTTGAATATAGACAAGAATCTTGATACTACAATCGCATCTTCGATAAATTATGCCCAATTAGAAGTAAAAAAGCTTGATGATAATAAATATGATGATCGAGTAAAAATTCTGAAATCTAAAACACTTACATATTATCATTTCTTCCCTTATGATCAATTCAGAGAATCTCAAGAAGATTTGATTAAACAAATTAGTGAAAGTGCAAAAGCAAGGAAAAATATTTTACTAATTGCTCCAAATGGTACTGGGAAAACCGTAATAGCTCTGAGTGCCCTACTACCACTTGCAATAGAAAAAAATTTAAAAATAATTTATATGTGTAGAACACATGCTCAAAATCGTCGAGTAATAAAAGAGATGACTAAAATCTCTAAATTTCATGATATAAACAATCTTGACATTAAACTTAATGGGCTTTCTATTCGAGGAAGAAATGAAATGTGTTTAAATGATACTTTGCTAGCTTTAAAATTCAATCCAAGAGAGGCGATGGCCGTTTGTGGAGATTTAAGAAAAAATAGAAGTTGTTCTCATTTTTTGAACTTGTTAAAAAAGAAAGGAGAACTTGAAAATCTTGTTTCATTGGAACCGGAATTATTTAATAAACCAGTTGATGCTGAAGATCTTATTCTATTCTCTAAAAAAAAAAAATTATGCCCTTATTTCCTAAGTAAATTTCTCTTAGAATCAATGAAGGTAATTATATGTAATTATCAATGGATTTTCAATCCGTTCATACGCGAATTATTTCTTAAATTTATAGGTCAAGAACTAAATAACTGTATTTTAGTAATGGATGAAGCTCATAATTTAGTTGACGTTGCTACTGATGTAAATTCGCATAAAATTACCCCATATTCATTAAGGTTATGTTTAAAAGATTTAGAAATGTATCCTTCAAATGTTCGTTTATCAACATTTGTGGAATTTTTATTGAACACACTAAATCAGAAAAAGAAAGATATTAGAGCAGAAGAAAAAGCTATAAAACCAGGGAAATTTTTGGAAATTATTTATAAAAAATTGGGTTACCATGATTTAAATGGCTTCAAAAATTTGATTGAAGAACTACATAGTTTGAGTGTCTCAATTCATGAAGTTAAATTATCTAACGGTCAAATTTCTAGAGATTTTTTAGGTTCATTAGCTGAATTCTGGTTAAAATGGCTAAAAACTTATATATTGGAAAACTACTTCTTCTGTTATACAATAAAAAGAGTAAAAGGAAAAAAATCAATTTCACTTGAAATTGTAGCCTTAGATCCACGTGAAATAGCTATCCCAATCCTCAAACGAGCTTATACAACTCTCAACCTCTCAGGAACTGCGAATCCTTATGTGTATAGTAGTTTAATGGGTTTTAATGAGTGTGGAAAAAGCTTTAAAGGTATCATCGCAGATTCACCATTCAAAAAAAAAAATATAAAAGCCATTATAACTGAAGGAGTGGATACTAAGGGAGTTAATAGAAATCCTTCTATGTTTAAAAAGATTATTGAGAAAATCAATGAAGTAATAATAAGTACACCTGAAAACGTAGGTATTTTTTGTGCTTCCTATAAAATACTCAGGGGGCTCCTCTCAAACGGGATCGAAATGGTTATAAAAAAAACTAACAAGAAACTATTTATAGAGGAACCAGGTTTATCTGCTTCGGAAAACATTGCTATTGTTGATGACTTTAAAAGTATGGCTTCTAATGGCGGGGGTGTCTTGTTGGGTGTATCTGGAGGGCGAAACTCTGAAGGTGAAGATTATCCTGGAGATTATATGAATGCTGTAGTGATAGTTGGTATTCCATATCACTTACCTACACCAAGAGTTGAGGCTAAGATTAAGTATTACGATCAAATATTTAATAAGCAAGGGTGGAACTTTGGATACTTGTATCCCGCTATCCAACGGGCAAATCAAGCCTCCGGACGCCCAATAAGAAAGATTTCTGATAAAGGAGCAATAATCTTCATGGATAGTAGATTTAAAGATAAATCTAAATGGATATCTGGATGGATTAGAAAAGAAATAAAAGTTATTCCTGATGAGCCAAATATCTTAATTCAACATCTCTCTTCTTTCTGGAATAATGGTTAGGCTTCCATTTTACTTAAGTTTTAGAAATATTATAACCACCGAAATTATAGGAAATAATAACATAAAATACATTGCTATATAATAATCTGGATTAAAAACTAGTAAAAGACTGAAAAAAAGGCTTCCAATAAAGCTACCTGAAAATACACTTGCGTTTGCATAACCTAATATCTGTCCTTTATTTTTGGGGGTTGTTTTCTGTGTTATATATACTATAGTAGCAGCCCAATGCATAGAATAACTGAAGGAGAATAGGATCTGGAAGAAGAAGAACATCCAAAAGTTTGAAGCAATTATGAATCCAAAAATTGTTATAGCGCTTAAGAAATAACCAATGATCATAAATGATTTAATATTTTTTTTTGTAATTATCTTTCCAGCTGCAAGCATCTGAAAAAATTGTAAGAAAAAATTCAACCCAATTAAAAAACCAATCTCAGTATCCCCACTTAAATAAAAACTCATTATAATTGCTAGAATAGGCATTATTGGTTTGATACTAAAATTTCTAAAAAATAATCCGAAATATATTGATTTAGAGATTTGTTTTTCCTCTAAGGGGTATATTTTTTTTTGAGTACTAAGATTGTTGTCATCTATAATTCTATACCTTTCCAAAATTAAAGATCTATTTTCTTTAATAAAAACAACGAAAAGGATAGTTAGTAGAGAAATTAAGAAGAGAATTATAAATATATTGTCTATCCCAAAGAGATCAATGTAAATTCCACCAGATTGAGCCCCAGTAAACCATCCTGCTACTATCGTAGCATTATAATACGAAATTAATTTTTTATCATCCTCAACTAACTCAGTGTATAGAGCAAAAGAAATATTGGATAAAGCCATAAATAAACCAAATAAAAATATTAAAATAACAATAAGTATCAAATTTTTTGTTAAAGATAACATTATAAAAGCACAACTTATTCCAATTGCACCAGATATTATAAAAACACGTCTCTTCTGGAGTTTGTCAGAATAAAACCCAAACAAAGGAGGAAAAATAAACGCAGTTAAGGGAAAGATAGAGACTAGAAGTTGCATTAAAGGTCTTTCTAAACCCAAATTTAAAATATATTTAGGTACATATGTGTACACAAACATTGCTACGGTACTTGTTAAAAAAACGGAGATTAAAAGTAATATAGCGGATTTCTTAGATAAAATCAAAGCTTAAACTCCGCTAAGATTCGATGTCTGAAAGTTAATTATCTTACTATAGAGAAGTATTAACTTCTTAGTAACTTTTCTCCACCTAAAATTTTTTTCTACTCTTTTATAGCAGTTCTCTTTAATCTTATGGTAGAAATCGGGATCTAATAGAACTAAGGATTTTAAAATTTCGTCAGGAATTTTATTTACAATGTTAAATACGGCTGTTTCATAAATAGAATCTTTGTCTTTTGCTTTTTCAGAGATTTCTTTAATTAAAAATAGGGAGATTAAAGCTTTAGCAAATTGAGAGGGGTCATCTTTTTCAATTAACATACCTGTACCAATTTCAGAGGCATATCTAAAATCAATAATAGTTTCCTGAAATCCTCCCACCTTTGTAGCAATAATAGGAAGCTTCGATGACATAGCTTCTAATGCATTGATACCAAATGGTTCCCATCTTGAGAGCGCACAATAAACATCTGCAGCCATGTGCGCTAAATAAAAAATATCTGTCGCTACTCCAAAAACAATTCTTAAATTATTAGGATACTGTTTGACAATTTGAGCATAAGATCTTATTTGATCTAAACTGTAATCTGTTGGTAGAATTAAAAACAAAAATTTAGCTTTTGGTATAACTTTAATTACTTCAGGAATAGCATCAAAAACAGTTTCAAAACCTTTCTGACGTGAAATCCTTCCCGTAGTTATAACCAGAGGCCCAGAATCTTTAAAAGCCATTATTTTACCATTTTTAATAAACCCCTTTCCATTCGATATTTCTCGTATTGCTTTAAGTACTTTTTCTGAGCGAATTAAAGGGCTTCTATCCAAATGAGCAATTTTGTATGTTAATAAATATTTTTTCATATCTTGAAACGTCAATTCTTTCTCATGAGAGATTTTTAAAACCTTACGCATATCTTCTCCATGTTTGTTATAGACTTGATTTAAAATTTCATTGTAATCCCAATCACATCCATCCCAGATAAAATCAGATTTAAACCCAATGAGTTCCCTACCACAATATGGAATTACATCAGAGATGAGGTAACTTTGACTTACAGTTGTGACTAAATCACATACGACTGAACCAACTTTTTCTACAGTTGGGATTTGACTATTTTCAGTCCTTTCACAGACAGAGAAGATTTCGTTTAGAGTTAGGGATTTATATCCCTCTTCTAATGAAAGTTTTATTGGGGTTTCATCAATACCGCATGCATAGTAGAATTCAATATTATACCTTGGCCATGTAAGAAGATGAATCGTAATTATCGAGGCTATATCAAGTCCGTTCTTAGCCAAAACTTGTTTTACCCCAATAAATGGTATAACTGCATGATAATCATGTAGATGAATTATGTTAGGTAAATTTTCTTTTTGGTTGTCTATCAAGTATTCTATAAAGCAGCGTATTCCTATACCAAACAAAGAAATCTTCCCGTTCAATGTTTCAGGATTATAAACAATTGGATCGTCTAAAAATTTTCTCGTCAATGAATTTTCTCCTGATAGTATAATGATATCTACATTATTCATACAAATTTTGTAAAAAGAAATAAAGTAGCTACCTTCTGGTTCATTAATTCCTAAACCTGAAGTGTTAAATTGCCCCACACAATTAAATGGTAATTTCTCTAGATCATGGGTTCTTTTAAGAGCATTTAGTTGACCGTGCGATGGAAGAAAAACAGAAATTTCAAATATATCCGATAGATGCTTAGCTTGGTTTGCGGGTACTTCTCCAAGGCCCCCAACTTTTACTATTCCAGCGTATTCAAAAGTAAAAATCCAAATTCTCTCTTTTTCTTTTATCAACGTGTTTCAAATCTATTTTGAACGAGATTATTTACTAAGAATCAAATTAAAATCCTTAATAAGGGAATCTATTTCTTTTAAAAAAGAATTTTATTAAAACTTAATTAAAAATGGATTTGTTAGGTTCGAATACGGCAATGATTAATTATTCTGATGAAAAAAATACAGATAAATGAAAATATATTATATTCATTAACAGATGTTAAACAATAAAATAGAATAAATTAAAAATAGACGGGTGTTAAAATGGTTAATAAGGAAGTAATAAACACTAGACTTCCTAAAGCTGGACCTTACAGCATAAGTATAAAGGCAGGTGGTTTAATTTTTATTTCGGGACAAGTACCTAATCCAGATGATAAAAATATTAAAAATCAGACTTTATCAGTTTTTGGAAAAATAAAAGCAATTTTAGAAGCAGCAGGAGCAAATGTGTCAAATATAGTAAAAGTCAGCGTTTTTTTAAAATCTATATCTGATTTTACAAAAATGAACCAAGCCTATAAAGAGTTCTTCGAACAAAATGGAGTTATTGAAAAATATCCCGCAAGAAGTACAGTACAAGCTGTCTCCCCAATGCCGGGTGCTCTAGTTGAAATTGATGCAATAGCGGTTACTTAAAAAATAGTATTTTAAATATCAATAGCACTTTACTCCAAAATATATTTGTCACTTCATAAAGATAAGTTATAATAAAAATAGTATTTATTCATAATTATTTAAATCAGTAGAGTAATAGTTGGGAGTTATGGAAAAGTCAGAGCAAATTATTATTAAAAAAATTGACAATATGCAAAATGAGATCATAGATTTCCTTAAAGAAATGGTAAAAATCCCTTCAGAAGTTCCACCTGGAAGATTTAAGGATATTTCAAAATTAACAGCATCGAAAATGACCGAATTTGGGATAAAAACACAAAGGAAGAGAAATAATGTAATAGGGGAGATTGGTAATGAAGATGGTCAAACATTAATATTCAATGCTCATCTTGATACTGTTGCTACATATAATGGTTGGACAAAGGAAACTCACGGTGGAGTTAAGGAGGATGAAAAGATTTATGGAAGAGGGGCATGTGATGACAAAGCTTGTATAGTAGCAGAAATATTTGCAGCCAAAGCTTTGATAGATGCGGGAATCAAACTTAAAGGGAAGCTTCTAATTACTGGAGTAATAAATGAAGAAATTGGGGGAATTTTGGGGACAGATTATCTTGTTAATGACGGGATCATAAATGGGGATGCATGTTTAGTGGGGGACTCTTTGTGTGATTATCCCGTAGCGTATCGAGCAGGAACTATGCAAATAAGCTTTATCATCAAGGGATTACGGAGACATGCACAAGGTTGGCCAGATTTACCCCTTCCAAACCGTATAAAATATTCAGGAATAAATGCGATAAACAAGATGCTTCCTATTATGAACTTTCTCATGGATATACAGGAGGAATTTAAATCAAAAGAGACTAAATATCCCCTCTCTCCAGATATGCCTTCTAAAATAAGTAGCATTAATTTTACAATAATAAATGGAGGTGTATCAATAAATTCAGTTCCTGATAAATGTATTTTGCAATGTTTAATTAATACAATACCAGAACAAAAGTTAGAGAATTTAAGAACAAGAATTTTAGATTTTATAGACCTTTTAAAGGAAAAAGATCCCGATTTAAACATAATAGTACAAATCCCCGTATTTATCAAACCACAAATAGCTGATATTAATTCAAAATTCGCAAAAGTTGTAAAAAATGTATATAAATCCGTTTATGACGAAGAAAGAGAGTTTAAAGTTATCTTACCAACTACAAATGCACATTTTTTTCAACAGAAGGGTATAGAAACTATTCTAATTGGCCCTACTCGAGCAGAAAATAACATTCATTCCGTCGATGAGTTTGTTTATATTAAGGATCTATTAGATGTAACAAAAATATATGCTCTAACTGCATTAAATTATCTAAAATAGCATTTTCCAATTGAGATTATGTGTGATACATTAGTAGCACTTAGTAATTCTACTAAAGATGGAAGTGTTATTTTTGGAAAGAATTCTGATCGTCCCTTTGATGAAGTACAACTAATTTCTCATGTTCCAAGAACTAAACACAAAAAATATGTTGATGTTAATTGCACCTATATTTCAATTCCCCAAGTTCCCACTACTGCTTCTATTATTTTAAGCCAACCATGGTGGATGTGGGGGGCGGAAATGGGCGCTAATGAGTATGGAGTTGTTATTGGGAACGAGGCAGTTTATTCTCGCGAACTATTAAAGGAGAAGGGATTATTAGGTATGGATCTATTGCGTTTGGGCCTTGAAAGGGGTAAATCAGCAAGAGAATCCTTGGATGTAATCGTGGATTTATTAGAAAAGTATGGGCAAGGTGGAGGGTGTGCTTACAATGATCCAGGTTGGATGTATCACAATTCTTACATAATAGCAGATCCCAAGGAAGCTTATGTTTTAGAAACTGCTGATGAGTGGTGGATAGTTGAAAAAGTAGAAGACGTGAGGTCTATATCAAATAATTTATCTATAAGAGGTAAAGGAGACTTTAGAAAAAAAGGAATAATTAATTATGCAATTAATAAAGGATATTGCAGAGATGATCAAGATTTTGACTTTGCAGCCTCTTTCTCTGAATCTTTAATCTCATCTATTCCCTCACCCTACTCAAGAGAAGGAAAATCTAACATTTTATTGAAAGAAGGTATAGGAAAAATCTCACAAAGATTAATGATGGATTTTCTCAGAGAACATGAAGCGGGAATTTGTATGCATGGAGGTTTTGAGTCAACAGGCTCACAGGTTTCCCACTTAAGGAATGAAAAAAAATCGGTACATTGGTTCACTGGAACCACGCTTCCTTGTGTAAGTAATTATAAACCTTATACATTCCCTCTTGAAGGTCAAAAATATTATAACTCAGGACCTTATACTTTAATAAACCCAGAATGGTTTTGGTGTAAGCATCAGAAATTTAAACCAATAAATAGAAAGATAGAGCTTCAAAATATAGAAAATGCTTCTATTTTAGAAGTGACTGATTTGATGAATCAAGAAGACGAAATTTCTGAGGAGGAATTTATAGAAAAAATGAAATTGATTAATTTGAAAGCTTGGAATAAATCTCTTGAGATGACAAATTAATGCATTAAACCTAATTTTTATTTAATTCAGCAAAATTCCATTTTTATGATCCTTTAATATATTTTTAATGGGTTTTATCATATCTTTTCTGATAATCCTCTCTTTAACATAAATTTATACCCCCTCAAAATTTTTTTTAATTAAAAAAACTTAATAGTTTTAGAGTATTCTCCTTCCTAATATTTTTCAATAAAAATTTCTATTGAGTGTTCATTGATGCCATTAAATAAATTAGGTATTTTGGGGATGGAAGGAACAATTTCAAACTATAAGCGTGGACGTCATATAATTCATCCAAAACATTGTATCCTAGTTTTTCCAAATATTAAATCTCGAAAAGAAGCGAATAAACTTATTAGTAGAACTGTCGTTTGGAAAAGTTCATCTGGTAAGGAATTAAAAGGTGTAATTTCACGTGCTCATGGAAGTAACGGTGCTGTAAGAGCTCATTTTAAAAGAGCTGGGGTACCAGGACAAGCCTTAGGTCAAAAAGTGAAAATAATTAAATAAATCAAACTTTTTTTGCCTGATTTTAGGCTTCCAAATTATCTTTAAAAATTAAAACCAAAAGATAAAATTTATTTTATTATCATTAGATAATTTTCAAAAGTTTAGACCTGTCTGAATTTAAACCCGTTTCGTGATGTCATACTCGGATATTACATGATATTAGAATAATATATTCTTTTATTTTCTATGGCAATTTCTACTATTTTGACAAGCGATTTGTTAAGATTTTTGAATTTATTAAGATGGGTTTAAAACTTTAAAATGTCAGATCAAGTTTGCCGATTTTGTCAGAGGTATGTAAAGTTAACTTATTACTGTGAAGAATGTGGTACTAACTGTTGTTCTGACTGTTTACATGAAAAAAAAATAGAGTCTTATACATGTCAAGAGTGCGATTCAAAAAATATTGATAAATCTGGTTCTAAAAAATTGTGTAATGAATGTGGGAATGAAACATTCACTAAAGGAACCCAGTATTTAAAGAGCTGTCCAAAATGTGGATCTCCAAAAATTCTTAATATATATGAGAAGAAGGAAGATTTAGAGAAAGAATTTTTAGATTTGATTAAAAAATCCCGCTTATTTGTTAATCCCTTGAGAGAGGTTCTAAGTAAATTACTTTTTCTCCGAAAGAAAGTTAGAAAGGCAAGAGAACCTCCAATTAAATGTTTTCATTACCCTAAAATGGAATCTGACATTTTTTCCCTTTTTAAATTGTTCATATATGTACAGAATACCTTGGTTGATAAAATCAATGCCCACTTTCATCAGTTGATCTTATATAAGGAATATTTTTTTGATATCTATGCCCAACCTAATACTAATATAACAATTATTGAAGGAATTCTTGATAATCTTTTAAGAAGTTATTCTTCAATCAATGATTTTGTGTTAAATAACGTCGAAACATTCAATACTAGTGCGAAAACTCTTGAACAGAATATGAATTTTATTGACAAAATCAGTATTTACTTCTTTAATTATCAAAAATTCTTGAATCTGGCGGAAAAAGAAAAGCCTGTATATGCTATATATGCCAAATTAGTCAATGGATTAGATACGGAAGCTAGATATAAAAAAGATAAGGGGTCCTTGTTCATAACTAATTTTGATTTGTCGTTCGTTCATGAATATGGTGTTAGGAAAAAAAAACGGAAATTAATATTCAAAGCGCCTGTTCAAGATTTAATTAGGATAAAAGAAAAAGGAAAAATATTTAAAAAGCTGTATTTAGAATTTGAGTACGGAAAATATGAATTTACATTGCCTGCCAAGAGTATTTCAAGAGTTATAGAATATATCCTTTTAGCAAGAACTTTTGATGAAACTACTATATATGACAAAACATCAGCCACTAACCTTCAGAGAATAGACATCGATTTAAATGAACTTGTAAATTTCATTGAAGAAAGTATTAATTCTTTTTTTAGTCTAAAATGCCAATATAATAAGAATAATGAAAATGTAGGTAATTACATTAATACTGGATATCAAAATGTTCCCGTTCAATTCAACCAATTTCAGAATGTGATAAATCCTAATCATTTTCAGCCTGTTCCTAATTATAATTCCAATTTTAGGCAAATTGGTTTTAATCAATCTCAAACACAGAATTTTAATGACCAGTACGTTCCATCATATTCAACAACTCGAACTGAATCTATCAATCCTGTTCAAAGCGAATTTTTCATCCAAAATCTTCACACTCCAAACAGATTTCAAAACTATAATGCTCACAAGATTAGCAATGGGTTCAATTATGAGGAACAATATGCTTTAATGAAAAAGTTGGAAGAAAATCAAAGAAATTCCTTACAATTCTCAAATCAACCGAATAATAACAGCTTGAATGATAAATTCAGATTTCAAGAATATGGAAAAAATCATCTTTCAGGCTTATTTAATCCTAATGGGGTTCTACCTAATCAACAATCTTATAAAAAAAAGTTATCTAAATTGGATAGTGAGAAACAACAAAAAATGTTTGATCTACAAAAAAAGAGATATAGCCTTAAAGCAACATTGAAAAAGCTTGAAACTAAATATGACCAAGGATCAATTTCCGATAGCGATTATTTTAAGACATACCGAAATCTACAACAAGAATTTTATTTAATTAAAGATAAGATTAATAAATTAGAGCAATTCCTTAATGATTTAGAATCTTCTAAACACGAAAGTAGAAATTTCGATAATGAGAAATTTTTTACATAATTTTGTTTTCTCGCAGAATTTTAAAATAAAACATGTTTATTATCAATAACCAAACCAATATTTTCATTTAATTTTTAAGAGTGTTATGGATAAACAAGGATTCTTCACTACTGTTGTAGGTAGCTTGCCATTAAACAATACAAATTCGAACATGGTAATGGCTTTTAATGATCTAATTCAAATTGGCATTGATTATCCATGTTATCCCCAACTTATTTCTATGATAGATCAATTCTTATCCCCCTTAGCAGAAAATTTAGACCAATTAGAAGAAGAGAAAAATAGATTTTATTTAACTTCTGATTTTAAAATTCCTAAAAAACCGTTTCCTTTAAAATATGGAGAGTTTATTCAAGAGTTTTTTAAAAATAACCCCCAACTTTTAAAAAAAATCAAAGGTACAAAAGCATGTCTTACGGGACCGTTTACCTTAGCAACTGAAATTTTGTTAAAAGGTGAAATCGCAAGAGGAATCAAACCAAGAATCTTTTCAGAACCAAGAGCGATAATGGTTGATTGGATCGTGGAAAAGCTTGCTGAAATTTTGAAACAAATTGGCAAAGCTTATAATAAGATGGGAATAGACATAATTTCTATGGATGAACCATCGCTGGGATTACTGGTTGGGAGGAAGGTACTTTTCCATTCAGAAGATTTCTTTATTAAAATAATTAATAAAGCAATTTCTGGAATAGAAAATTTATCTTCTATCCATGTTTGTGGTAGAATCAGCCCTCACTTACGAGATATTCTATTAAAAACCAATGTAAAAATATTAGATCATGAATTTACAACTATAGAAGAAAATTTTGAAATATTTCAAAAAAAACATTTTGCTGACACAGATAAATATTTAGCACTTGGAACGGTTAATTCAAAATTTTTATATAATGATGAATGGGAAATTAAGGATTACATTGAAGATATAAATTATCTTGAAAAATACATTAGAAAGGTAGCATTGCAGTATGGTAAAGAAAATATAATCATTAAACCTGATTGCGGTTTCCTCCCTCTTCGTGATTCGTTTGGGGAAAAAGCGGGTTACGAAATAGCTACTAGGAAAATTAAGAATATGGTTCTTGCATTAAATAAAATTAGACATTAATTAAATTTATTAAAAATAATTGAAGAATTATTTAATTTAAGAGTCAAAGGGTTTAACTTTCTAATTCTTTACGAAGTTTTTCGATCTCAGCTTGAACCTTTTCTTTAGTTTTACTTTCCACTTCTTCTTCTAATTCGTCTCCATATTCTGGAATATACTGAAGATCGTCTGAAGGAGCATCAGGCATTGTACCTCCTTGACTGAGAAGTAATTCCGTTTCAAGTTGATTTAACTCGTCTGTAACATCAATACCCAGATCGATTTCTGGATCACCCGCCAGGATATCTGCAGCTTCCTCAATTTCTGAAACGTATACATCGGAATCTTCGGCAATTTCGGCAACTTTAGCAGGAGATGCTTCGGTTGCAATATATTTTAATTCATCACGGATACCCTCGAAAATTGAGCCAGTTTGGGAGATAAGCTGCCCCTCCTCAATAGCTTGAATTTGTCGTTCTATTTTAGATCTAATATTATTTGATCTGTCTATTTTAGCATTGTACGACTTATATTGGATAAGAAAATTTTTTGCTCTAGTCTTTTCACCGCGTCGTAAAGCAATTTTTGCATTTTTTCGGCTTATTTCTGCACGTTTAGTATAATTTCTGTTCACTAAATTTAACTTATGGATATGCACTTTTGCATTAGTTATCAAATTTGCCTTTTCTTTCCCTTTTTTTCGGGGGAATAGTTTCTTTTTTAAGCCCATTTAACTCCAACTCTATTTTGAAGGTATTATTTTAATTATCTATATTATGAATATTATGAATTTACTAACTTAAAAATTTAATAATAACTATTATAGTATAATAAAATAATCTCGATAAAAAAACTTTCATAGTCCAAAGTCTAAGAATTTGATGATATGAAAAAAATTATTTTAAATTTCGAAAATAAACTTGAGAACTTCAAGGAATTAGTTCAAGAAGCATTTAATAAGGATCTTTTAAACTTTTTAGTTTCCCAAGAAACCTATCCCGAATTTACAAAAATAGAGCGTGTAAACCTCTATACAAAAGATATGAGTATTCCCGCTAATTATTTAATATCTGAAAGTGAAGAGGGACTAAAGGAGTTACTATCTGATAAGAAATCTTCTGAAAAAGTTATTGGATTTTATAAAGAATTAAAATCAAAAGATGATGAAAGAGCTATTGTAAACCTTTCTAAAGGTAATCAGGTGGATTTTATTATTGTTTCTGCTAGAGACTGGAAAATAATCCCTTTTGAAAATCTTATAGCAGATATGCATAAGAACGATACTGATCTAATTGCTTCTGTGAATAATGTTCAGGAAGCAGAATTAATGTTAAGAACATTAGAAATTGGTGTGGATGGGATTCTCATTTTACCAAAAACTGTTAATGAAATTATTGAGCTAAAAAATCTAGTGCATACTTCATCTCAAATTGAGCTAACAACGGCAAAAGTCGTTAGTATTGAGATCATACCTGAAGCTGAAAGAGTTTGCGTAGACACTACGTCACTTTTAAGTGTAGGAGAAGGGCTTCTGGTAGGATCAACAGCAGCGGGATTCTGCTTGGTTCATTCTGAGACATTTGAAACTGAGTTTGTTGCATCTAGGCCTTTCAGAGTCAATGCGGGAGATGTATCGGCTTATGTAATAGTCCCTGATGGGGATCCTGAAAAACTATATCGTACTAAGTATTTAAGTGAATTGAAAGGGGGGGACAAGGTTTTAGCGGTTACAAGTGAGGGAGAAGCTAGAATTGTATCAATAGGAAGGATTAAAATTGAAACCCGGCCAATGTTGAGATTTGTATTAGAAGTCTCTCGGGGTGATAAAAAAATTCCAATTAGCTGTATTTGCCAAAACGCCGAGACAATTCGTTTGGTAAGGGAAGATGGTAAAGCGATATCTGTAGTTGATATAAAGATTGGAGATCAAGTTTTAGTCCACATCGGACCTGGGGCTACGCATTTTGGTACAGCCATAAAAGAAACAATAATTGAAAAATAAATTTTTTTGAGTAATAATTAAGGCTCCACTCATACCAGTAAGATGATCAGGAAGCCAAATTGAATCCCATTTCTCTTTACTCGCTGCTATAACTTTTTTTCGGAAAAAATCATAAGAATGAGTAAAATAAAGTTGATGTCCAAATTTTATTTCTTTCATATATTATCACTCTACAATCTTACAAAAAAATATTATTAAAATAATCCTAATTATAATTTAACATTGTTTATAATTAAAAAGAAATAAATACAAGCTGATTATTTGAATGAGTGGAGAACAAAAGGAATTAACTGAAAAGGGAGGAGATTTACTATATTGGGCTCCGCTACTTCATATATATCAACCACCCACTCAAGAACCCAAAATCTTAAAAAAAATTGATAGAGAATGCTATAAACCCTTATTAAATTTAATTTCTGAGAGTGAAAATGCTAAATTTAGCTTGAATATAAATGGGGTACTTATTGAATTGCTACATGAGTATGGATTGTCTGATACAATAGAGTTATTAAAAGATTTAGTATCTGAAGGTAAAATTGAGATTGTTGGAACTGCGAAATTTCATCCTATTCTTCCATTAATACCTGAAAAAGAAGCTAAGCATCAAATCCAAATGAATGAAGAAACTAACAGGAAAGAGTTTGGTCGATGGGAGAGAATTGGATTTTTCCCCCCTGAAATGGCAATATCTGGAAAAGTTGCCAAGATCATTCGTCAGCTCGGATATAAATGGGTTATAATAAGCGGGATCGCGTGTCCTGAAGGAACGGAGTGGCCTTATGATAAAATTTATACTTCCCCCAATGGTCTTCAACTTTTTTTTAGGGATGATATCTTAAGTAATAGGATTTCTTTCAAAAACATTACCGCTCAGGGTTTTGTAAATGAAATAAATGAAATTTTTCAAGTGGAAGAAAAATTGAAAACAAAAATAGTCAAAAAGATTAATAGATATGTTATTACGGCGATGGATGGAGAAACATTTGGTCATCATATCAAAAATTATGAAAGAACTTTTCTAAAGAAGGTTTTAGAACTTATTAAAGAAAGAGATAAAATTAGGATAGTATTTATTTCAGAGCTTGATAAATATTTTCCATTAAGTGATATAAAATTAATCCCACGAGAGTCAAGCTGGAGCACCAATTACGGAGATATTAAAGCAGGGGTACCATATCCTTTATGGAAACACCCCGATAACAATATTCATAAATATTATTGGAAATTGATGAAAAGCCTTCAAAATTTGATGGCCTTAGGTAATGAATTCGATTTAACCACTGATTGGGAGATTGAAAACTATTATAAAACCGCAAGATTCTTTTATGATAGAGGAATCTATTCTTGTCCCGTTTGGTGGGCTAATCCACACAGAGGAACATGGAGTCCAAATCTTATCTATCGAGGAGTAGAATTATTAATGAGAGCAGCTCTTAATATACAGATGGCTTTAGTACAAGCTAAAAAATCAAATTTAGGTGAAGGATATTTTGATTCAATTTCTTATTATCAAGGATTATTACTGATGGAATTATATGATGTTGCGAAAAAAAAATCAAAAAACTAATTAAAATTTCAT
>LAZR01001036.1_pt1 | contig 18653 bp, 11 predicted proteins | sample 329461 | NCBI WGS metagenome assembly LAZR01 (sample SAMN03002196, study PRJNA259156) | marine sediment metagenome | biome: sea floor; feature: Hydrothermal impacted sediments; material: marine sediment; isolation source: Loki non-amplified sample from Loki's castle hydrothermal vent sediment ...
ACCAAAAGACAAAAATCCAGGGGATAGGTAGTGAACTCCATGGTTTATATGATGTTATACATCTTTGTCTCTACAGTTGATATATCACGATACCTTTTAAGCTTAAGCTTTCTAAATTAACAGGTTTTATAAAGGCAAAATATTCTTGATATCCTCATTATAAAAGCTCATCTTTGAAGAGTTGTTTGAGTTAGAGATTTCTTGTTGGGAAAGATGAGCTGTTTAAATTAAAACTGGTTCAGAAAAAGTAATTGCAGAACCTCTCTTCATATCTGGTAAATATGCTAGAGCTGAATTATATTATCAGGAAATTGGACATCTTGAAGCTATAGAAAACATTTTGATTTATTGTCCTCAATGTAAAAAAATTCTAGAAGACACCGATTTAATTGCTTACTTCTCTGGATTTGATTTGAATAATCAAAATGATTATGAATTAGAAATTTATAAATGTATCAAATGCAATAATTACCGTTTAAAAGAATGCCCATACTGCGATGAAGGTTTTACTTTAATAAATATTGAGGAGCAATATTATTTGTGCGAAAAAAGAAACGAGTATTTACATTTTCGAATAGAAAAGGTATCTTAATCAATATTAAAAGTTTATCTAACTCAATAGTAGATTAAGATTTTCAAGTATAAAACTTTGAAGTAATTATGATTGACAAGAAATCGATATTACGTGAATTTATTAAAAGAGAAAACACAGTTAATAGAATTATGGAGTGGAATATACGAGCAGAAAAGGAGAAAGATGCAATAGCTAAGTTTATATTCAGATGGATCTCTTTTAATGGGTTGTATTCCTCCTTATATGATGTTATCCATATGGAAGAAAAGGCCGTAGGGGTAAGAGAGATTGACGTATTAACAGAGTTTTGTGAAGATTTTATTGAAACAGATAATAATCTAGCATCCAAAATGTATTCAAAAGAAAGGGAAGAGAAATTAAAAAAAAATATCAAAGATAGGGCTAGGTTAATGGGGAAATGTTTAGATATTTTAGAGAATCCTAATAGTAATGAAGGAAAAGCTACTGCTATGGTAAAAATTGCTTACATCGTTAGATGTAGGTTATTTCATGGTGACAAAAATCCACTTTTAGAAGTAAACCAAGATACAGTGGGAGTGGCTGATCAAGTTATCACTCCTATTATAAATTCTATTCTTTTCAGTTAAACCTGTATTCTCAGAGTATTTAATTATTTAAGGATTTAAAAAAAAAAATCCTGAATTAATTTTAATTAATCTCATGAGTAGATCTATCATCATTATCAAATTTCAAATAAATAGTGGTATTTTTTCCTGATTTCCGTTTGATTCGAGGGCCAATTATATCAAAACCTTTACTGGTATTTGCCTGCTTAATAAGACTAGATGATAATTCTCTAGCTCTTTTCTGTGGATTTTCCCATTTCATTACCTTTTTTAGACTGTCTACTTGCTTCAGAAGCAGAGGATTTTTACTTTCCTCAATTTTATCAAGAAGATGAATAAGCAGCTTTTTAACTTTACTTGTGGGATTTATCACTTTTTGAAGTGCTTTGGGAAATTTTTGTTGAATATTAATTCTTTTTGCATATCCATCCATCTCTCGAAGTAATTGCATCGATGGGGTAATTAAAAGGGGATCTTGTATGAATTCAAACCAAACTATTGGTATTATAAAAAAGTCGCAAAAAATTCTCCCCCAATCCGGATTCTTTGGATCTCTTATGCGTGGACAAATTATCTCCATGATTTCTTTGATACTAGCGAGTTCACCAAAAAATTTCTTCATTTCAACGAGTTCTGTATTTATTTTTGGCGGTGTTAAACACTTGGAGATTGACTGGAGCAAAGTTTGACCATATAATCCCGGTTCAAAAAATGGATCATTATTTGTAAACCAAAACATGGCATTGGAACCAGATTTGGCACCAGATGGATAATTCGTGCGTGAGAAGGTGACCCTATAATCTCCATATCCGCTATGGTGTTGGTTTCCAACACTTTGAACTCCATCAGAGGATACACTTACTCGATACAGAGAAGATGAAATGTTTTCGTCTTGAAAATATCCTGTAGTAGAAAATAGAACTTCCATATCAGTATCACATCGTCGTAGAACATCTTGAATTGCAAATTTAATTGCTAGTGGAGTATCGTCTGAATCTTCCCGTAAGTCTGTAAAGGGGATATACAGTAAATCGGAATGATTATCAACAGTGTGGTCATCATTTATTGTGAATTTCATATAATGGGGTTCTCTATTTACCGATAAAATTCCCGTATTAGAAGTAAAAAGTACTAACTTTGCAGGATCCCCCTTAAATACTCCACCTTGACACTTAACAGTGGTCCATGGAAGGGTAAGTGGTGTTTTTTCAAATGTTCCATCTAGTGAAAAGTTGATAACATAAACGGTACTAAAAGAACACCCTTCGGATATAAGGGCAATATATCGGCCTTCTTGTTCTGCTGGAAAGAGATCTTGAAGTACCATTCCAACATCTTCTTGAGCAGGATTTGTAACATTACCAAATATTGTTGGTAATGGAATGGGTGGCTCTTTTAACTTAATTTGAATTGGTTCACCAATTGAATTCAAATCGTTATCGGTTTTAACAATAAAAAGATAATAAGGTGAAATTCCTGTACTTGCAAAAATTAATCCATCATCATGAATAACAAATCGAGGTGGTTCTATTGGGGGTGAGAAGTGATCCAAATAACATGTCGGTTGGAATTTTGTATAAGCAACAGTATCGGGGAGAATTACCTGGATTGAGAGTGGTTCACCATTTTCATTAAACTTACCTGCTTTGATTCTAAAAACGTATTGACAGGCGTATATTGGGATGGATTCACTGAATCCGGGGTAATTAAAACCACCTTCTCCTGAACCACCTTCTCCTGCTCTAACGGTATCAGGAAAATCAGCTCCACCTACCCCAGGGATATCAGTCATGAGCCCAAGTGGTATTGCAGTATGTTCGATCCAAGTAGCAATGCAACGATCTTTTTCTTCTTCTAAAGCTGATGAAAAAGGTTGTGAAAATCTATAAAATACATCTTCCTCTTCATTATCACTAGTTTCAACTTCATTTTGAGTAACATTTATCCGGTCTCGTCGTGGTAGAAGAGCAAAATCTATGCAGTCTGTTAATAAATCGTATCGTGTTACCGAAAAAACAATATAATTATTCCCCGCTTTCGATGCAGCTATTGATCGGTAAGGAATGAAATCCTGTCCCTCATCGGGTTGACAACATTTAATTAATAAAGGACAGCTCCCAATCTGTTCTGCTTCATAAAAAGCTCTACTATCAATTTCATGAGCCCATTCATCAGATGATAGTTGATAAGAGATTAAATATTTTAATGTTCCGACAGTGGATACCGGATCATAAAATAAAGTATGTTCCCAAGCTAATTCACTTGACCTTTCAACGCCGTCAGGCATAGCAATTCCTGTAATAAGAAATCGAATTATTTTATAATTAGTGGGTAACCTTGACCTGTTCCAAAATAATTCGACAAGATTGTCACCAATTTTGCTTGTGAATAATGGATAACACAAATTTGGGGGAATACGATTTAATATAAAATTTTTGTAGTCTGGATTCCACAAAGGATGTCCATGATGCTTAGAAACAATTAAGTGGTCTGAATAGAACATCATCCCTGAACAAGTAGTAACCAGCATATCTCCTCCTTGATACCCATCACGAGCGGCATGTAATTCTTCAATGGGTACGTTCAGGAATAAATACCGACTTAAAAAATCAATCATAGAAGGAGGATTTTTTTCGTCAATTATCGGGGAGAATGGAAACTCGACTGTTATCTTTTCCCAATGATAACATGTGGGATTAGGAATTAAAATATCAAGGAAATCAACACAATCTGTACTTGGTAATGGGATGAAAGACCAAGGTGCATAAACAGATGGTAAGAAAACTCGAAATAATCGTGGTTGATCTCCACTTGTAGACGCTCTTCGAATTCTTTTAATCCTGTCATCTCCTGATATAGAATTACTAATGTCGGAAATTGACATTTCAGGTGTCGCATCTAGTAAGAAAAGGTCATTAGTATTAATATCTGTTATTAATGAAGAGGAAGGGTTGAGTTCAATTGCAGCCTCTCTTGAGGATTCGTCCTTATCCAACCATACCATTTCTAGCAGCATTATTAAACCTTCTCTAAGTGGATTTAGAGGATTATTAGCAATTATTGAAGAAATAGTACCTGATATATCCCCTAGACTTGATCCAAAATGAGGTGAATTAAGCGTACCTAAAAATCGCACACGAGATTCAACTATTTCCTCATGAATAGAACCCTGTAAACTTCCATTTAAAGCTTCGACGATGTATCGTCGTGCAATAATACCACCACGACTGTGTGCTACAAATGCAATTTTTCGACAACTATCTCCTCCCAATAAGTTTTCATGGATGTCTTGCATAATTGATAAGAATTGAATAAAAGCCCCATTATCATCACTTAGGGGAATACCTGCCCCTCGTTGACTATATGCAATAACTGGAAATTCCCTTGATTGAAAATATGAAAACCAGCTTGGATTTGGAGTGGTTAAGGGTGGTGATATTGTTCCTAAAAACTCATTAAGGAGTATCAGAGCGGTCTCACTGAGAGATTCCCCGCTTAATATTGAATCAGCCACATCTACCAACCAATCAATTCCAGGAATGGGGGGAAATTCATGCCATCCTTCATCAATAATACCTGGGAAATGCATATCATCAAAATAAAAAGTGTCGGTTATACCCGTAGCAAAAGGATTCACCATGTGGTCAATGTTTCCGTTCAATCCATGCATTAATATAACCAAAGGTTTAGTAGAATCTGCAGTATTAAGACTGTTTTCAGGCCATATTTGAAGTTCTTGTGTGTCACTCAGAGCCTTCAATACTGGGGAATTGTTTAATATATTCACCATATTAGATTTCTCCTATCCTCTCTTTAGTATCCATGTGTTGGTGTAGATCTTAGTTTCATCTTTAGAAATCATGGATGTAACTTGGGATATGATCTGCATTTCTGAAATTTTCGGTAGGGGAGATCCATCGTCAAAAAAGGTCTCTGTTCGACCATCTAAAGTAGAATACCACTTAATGATTTGGAATAGGGTTTTTTCCTCAGTTATTCTTATCAATTCTTGAGGAATTCTCGGAATTTCATCAAGATCAGTTACTTTTCTAACCCTTTTTTTAAAAGAAGGGAACGCTTCCGCAAGCTTATTAGGGTCTCGGTACTGCTTCACGAAATTGTTTAGTGTTTTAATTTGATAGGATTCTTTTTTTTGAGGTTTCTCCTCAGGGCTGTCTATAATTTTTATTGATTTCATAATTACTCCCTCGTATGAAATTTTAATTAAATAATAATTAAGTTAGTAGAATATATAAGACTTACTTTTTTGTACAAATTGCTTTTGGGAATTTTATTCAATTTATTCGCTAGAGATTTCGATGTCGCCTCTAAAACGTTATGAAAAGTTGCTATAATTAGTATGATTATCATTTTAAAAAACAAGGGTCATTGAGGATTATATGAGGATTATGTAAAAATTCATTTAGTCTAACGATGAGAGATTCAAGCCGCGGACCTCGATCAGACTCTCCAATGATATGAATCTCATCAATAATAATAGTAGAAATCTCATAAATCCATTCCTTATCATAAAAATTTCTAATGAGAGAATCCATCTTCTCGTAGGTGGTAACGATAATGTCCGTCTTTTCGAGTTTGGCATCATCAACATCATAATCACCAATGGAAAGCTCAACCTTCAGATCATACCGGGCATAACTTTTCTTAAAATGGAAATATTTTTCGGTTGCCAATGCTTTAAAGGGAACTAAGTAGATGGACTTACCGAACTGTTGGAATACGTTATTAATGGCACATACCTCCCCAATAAGCGTTTTACCACTCCCAGAGGGGGCACATACCAGAAAGGATTTTTGGAAAAACGATCCCTTTTGGATCACTTTTTTCTGAATTTCCCGAAGTTGAAATATTTTATTTTCAAACAATACCCGGAGAATTCGCTTATCGGGAATATATTTAGTAATTTCAGCGTACTCTAACGAATCTTCTTTAATTCTACCAGTGAAGTTTGTAAGATTCATAACACCATTTAAAAAATGTCTTAATCAATATAAAGAAAAAACTGAGAATGGGGTTCAAAAAATTAATAATCTTCAAGCCTCGTCTTGATTTTAAATTTTTTATTTCAATATATAAATCAGAGAAGATAAACATGGAATTGAAGTCTGATAGATGTTTTAGAAAAGCTTTATGGCAGGCTTATAACAAAACTGATGCGTTAACAGGAGAACTAATTCCTAGTCATGAATATTTGTCAATTGATCATATCATCCCTATAGAAAAAGCAAAAAAACCTCAAAAATTAAAGCAATTATTCCGTGAATTAGGGTTACCGGAAGATTTCGATATAAATTCCTATGAAAATTTAATCCCTACAATTCAAAGACATAACCGTCAAAAATATAATCATCTTTTCTCAGAAAGAGGTATGCTATATTATTTGGAATTAGCTAGAAAGAATATTCCCGAAGTAAAACGAAAGGAAGCACAATATCGACAAGAACTCAAAAAATCTTCTTCTATTAAAAATTGGCCAACTTATCGCAAATTTTATTTTAAAATGGCAATATATGGACCGATTCTTACTTTAATGGTTGTATGCTACACTCTATATTTATTCAACATAATTACGTTCAACGAAAATAAACAAATCTTACTGGGTATAGTCTATATTTCAGGATCAATAGGATTTTTAATTATGAATTTTCAGTTAAAAGCAACAAAAAGAATTAACACTATCAGTTTTGGAATGATCTCAGTTTTTTTGATTGCTTTTTTGCTTGGTAACGTTGTATATCTATACTTAAAATTCTAATTTCTTTTTTTTTTTCAAAATTCGGGAATAGAATCTTTGAGGGCTGTTACCAGTTCATCTTTTTGATCCTTATATAGTAATCTGACTACTAACTCTTCATATTTACCATTATTGAGTCCAAAATATTTTGAGATGCGTTTTAATATACTCCTTTCATTATAATATTTCAAAGCGTTTTTGTAATCTCCGTCCTTAATAATTGATTCAAAAATTTCAGTACTTTTGTCATAAATTTCTGATACATCAATATTTGTTATTAACTTGTTTAATGAAGCTTCTAACTTTTCCTTTCCGATAGCCTTCTTATCGAGTAAATTTAGTTTGGATTGAATGCGAATAGCCGTATATCTAGAAATTTGCGTTTCAAAGTTACTTTTCAATTCTTTTAGTACGAATTCTTTCACCTTGTTAAAAACTTCGTCAGAGTTTAATCCCAGATGATCTGAAATGATTCTTACTACATTCTCGGTACACAAAAAATTTTCGATTTCAGCTACTTTTAGAGTATAAATATCTGAACTTTTTAGTGAATGAATTTCTTCATCATTTCTGTAATCCCTATCAATAATGCCATAACCTTTAAGATAATGCAATGAAGAACACTGAGCCATACCCTTTACAGAAGTTATAACTTGCTGACATCCACCTACAGGAACTACTAAATAATCATCAAAGATCTTTTGGTAAATTTTATAATCCAGTTTGTCTAATTCTCCTTCAATGAAAATTACATTTTTTCTATTACCAATAATTTGCAAGACTAAATTCTCAGGTATGTCATTTATTTTAGGGATAATTTCCCATTCCCATTTATTAGGATGAATAAATTTCTTTATCCATAATTTATCTGCATTACTCCTGCTAGAGGCGAAATCTAAATCATGAGTAATGTATATAAAAAGACAGTCTTCTTTAATTTCTTCAACTTTGTCCCATAATCGACTCATTAAAGATTTATGAAGATGAATCTCAGGCTCATCTATAATAATTACAGAATTTTGAGGTATTAGTAAGCATTGACCCAATAAGTAAATCGCTACTCTCTCACCATCACTCATTTCACCTCCCATATATGTATCCATCCCTTCGACTTTGACTGATATTTTTTCATCATCAAATACCAATGGTAAATATGGAAAAATCTCATTACATATTTCTTTCATTATATCAATAAGTGATAAGGGAGGAGTAAGAGTAATTTCGTGATTATTTGCTCTTCCTCGACTTTTTTCTGTGTAGATATTATCACGTTTTCTTTGTTCAGCAAATAATGCTGACATAACAAAATTTATATCATTTATTAGTTGAGTTGTTGGGTTTCTGTTCCACCTGGTATTGATCTTTCGCTGAGGATCAATAACTGGAGGGTCTTGTTCTCCATGAAATAGAGCATTTTTAGATCTTTCTAATGGCATCATAGCGATAAATTGTGGAATATTTAAAGCTCTTTGAGCAGAAACGCGATGAATTATTTTACTTTGCACCTTCTCATTATTTGGCTTGTATCCTTCTATCCAAGCCCCTAATTTACTTTTTCCTGAACCATTTGCTCCGACTAATACTAAATTTCGTTCTGAACCAAACTCTTCCATCTCCTTTGAGTTATTCTTAGGTATTTGAATTGTGGGCTTCAATCTCTTTTCTTGGTTTTCAGTTGACATATTATCTCACATATTTTGTTAATTCTTAAATTTAAATAGTTAATGGTTTTTAGCTTAGATATTTCGACATCAGAATGGATTTCTGTTTAGTTTTAAACCAATTTGAAATTTTTTCTTTATAAATGCTCATTTTTCATGTTATAGATAGAGATGACACTTGAAAGTGAACTAAAACGCAAAAAAGATTTCTCTATCGTTGTATATATGCCGAATACACCCCTCTCCTAATCTGTGTGCTAGGATTTTCGTATTGTGTGTAAGGTTTTTATAATTAGAATTAATAACTTTTGAGAGAAAAAGAATTTACAAAAAGTTCTTTACAAATTTTTTACTCAATTTTTTGATTAGGGAATTCTAGTCAAAATGAATGAAATGTAACTAATAAAAAAGAAAAAAACAAATAAAATCACGTTGAAATTAATGATTTTAGTAATAAACTTTTTATTATGTCTAATAATCTTATGTCTGATAGTTATGTCCTATAATGAGGGTCAATTTAGTACCAAAGATATCCCAGCCATTGTGCTTTCAGAAGAGGTTAGAACTATTGCGTTAAACCGATATCATAATCTTTATCAAACTAATTGCATAATTCCTGATGATGATTTTACCAAGTTGTTAAATGATAGTCTAGTCCTCTCTCAACAAGAAGTCGAGGGACGGTCTATATCAACAAAATTATTTATTCAAGGTTATACTGATGGTAATTTTGTCTGGCCTCAAGGAGTCCAGTTTATTGAAATCCAAAGTGTTCCAATGAAAAGTTTAGATATAAGAGTTTTAAAAAAATATGTGGAAATTGCTGAAGATAGAAATGCTTACTTAGTAATAAAAATAATTAACCAAGGATCTTACAGATTCAAGTTAGAAGGATTCTTGTTTTTTGATAACTCTCTTCAAACCTTTATTTATAACTATAACCCTTATGCTAAAATTCCCTCAATAATCCCTGTTCAAGGAAGTAAATCTAAAATTCAAGACAAATTTGGTTGCTTTTACGGAAGTATGTTTCTCTCTATCGACCATGGGAGAATAGAAGTCTCTTTTTTTAACAATAAATTTTTTATAATTGAGAAAGGAGTCAGTATGGAGCATCCTGATATTAGAAATGCAAGTATGCAAATAATAAATATATCATCTAATTTCCAAAAGGCATTGGAAAGTATTGTTAATGAACGGAAAAATACTGACGATGAAGTTAATCTCTACAGTCTTAAACTTAAAGTTTCTACAATTTTAGTTGAGATTATGTTAAATACTAGCAATGAGAGACATGGCTCAACCCTCATTTTTGGCTTTGAAGGGAACCCGAATGATTTAAATTTCTTTAGACCAGGAACAATAAAAATTAAAGTCCCTTTAGGAAGTGAATTTATTGAATTGACAAAAAGAACTGGTCCTTCTTATTTTAGTTATGATACAGAAGTGAGTTCAAAAAAAGTAGAAACGTATAAAAATGCTATAATTAGTTTAAGCAAGACCGATGGGGCAATGATTTTTAATAAGGATTTGGATTTGGTATCGGCAGGAACTATCTTGAAAGGGGGTGATTCATCTAAACTTGGGTTAGGGGGCGCACGTAGAAAATCTGCTGAAGCTTTCACATCTAAAACTGGTACTATAGGAATTGTCATCTCACAAGATGGTAAAATAACAGTTTTAACAAATGAGGGCAAAAAAACTTAAATATTGGGTATTTATCTATTTACATCTATCTATGCAATTTGGTAGCAAGATTAGAAATTAATAAAATGTTAAGATCTATCTTATAATAATGGGTATTTAAAATATCTGAACATTTTTTTTTAGGATTCAAGATTTCAGGCAAATTTTAAAAAAAATTCAAAATTCAAATAATCTATTATCTAATTAAAATTGAAATAAATAGACAAGATTATGTAATTGAAGGAGGAAATTTATACTTCTACATTTCTTTTGATAATTTTGTGTTAGAACGGTATTCAAGGAATGCTCTCATAGAAGCGCTAGTGTGTTCTTATAAAATCAACATTCATATAGAGACCGTAGTACCTTTAGAGATCGAACCTTTAGAGATCGAAAGTAATGAGCTTGATATATTTATACCTCCAAACATTCAGCAATATTATGAAGCAATGAATCGTTTTTATTCTCAATATACTACAGAAGAGGGTATGATCATAGACACAACTTCAAATGACCTAGCTAAAACTGCTCTCGCTCAAACAACCTCATTTCTCATCTCAGATTATATCAGTGTGCATACGCAAGCTATTGAGTTTTCTCAATCCCAAGTTGAAAAGGAATATACGTCACTCATTACCCGTACTACCACGTTAATCACTTCACTAATCTTATTAATTCCAACTGTGTTATCAGTTGGTGCTGGGACTGCTATCCACGGGTTAAAGAATGCAGCGTTAGAAGGAGGTATCAGAGCTGTTACCACAGCAATGCTTAAGACGCTTATTGTTTATGTAGCTTCTATTCCCGTTCAAGTACTTACTGAAGAGTTTGAAGAGCTTTATATCGACCCTGCCATCGAAGCCTTCATGATAAAATGGGCTGCAAGCACAGGAAGCTCTCGAAAAACCGCCGAATTTTTGTCAATGTTTGTCAGCTCATTCCGAGAAGCCTTCTTAGGTGCCGGAAAGAGCACTGTGAGTAGTTTTTTTAACATGGGTTCAGGCTCTAACATAAAAACCAATGTCGAATCTAATTTAGTCAATATCGCTTCTCTTTTCGACCAATCATCTGAATTTTATCAACAAGGATCGAATATCGTTCAAGATTTGAATCTGGATTACGCGACGCAATTAAGCCAAGAATTTGATGCCAATCTTGAAGCAACAACTGCCCAAGTAGACAAGGTATCGAATGCCAAAAAGAGAAGCAGTTTAAGTTACATAAAGAGTATATTTAGCTCAGACCGCGTTTTTAGTAATCTCTTTTCACTCCCCGGCTATTTCGTGGGCGGACTCGGTATGGGCGGTACGGCGCAACTGCTCGATCTCTCCACCGACATTATCTTTGAACTGGAAGTTGGTAGGCTCATCGACAATAAAAGGCACCTCGACCCAATACTTGATCAACTAAATACGCAAAAAAATGTACTCACAGAAGTTAGTAAGATGTTTAGAAAACTATCAGCAGAGCAAGTGTCTCTTGAGACAAAACCTGCATCTGAAAGTCTAAACCCTCTCCAAAGGTCATTTGCATTTGGACCAGAATACTTAAACGAAAGAATAGAAGTAAGTGACTCTAAACAAAAATTTCGTGATACAGAATTAAAACAAAACCGTCTAGCGAGTATTAAAGCTCTTAAAATTGAAAAAAGTGCTTCTGACATAGCTTTTGTTGCGATTAGTGAAGAATTATTAGCTGAATCTCCCGGTGACCCAGTATTTACAGATGAGGATGGAGTTAAACATTGGATTCTTCCGTTTGTTAGATACAATCCATTAGACGGTAGACCATACGTAAGCTGGACTGAACAGAATGGGAATCATTACAAGGTGGTAAAAGGTAACCTTGATTTAGATAACTTTTTACAAGTACTCAATTTACCAAAAGGGAAGGTTCCGAAATACAAAGAACATTATATCATCCCAAACAATAAGGTGGAAGTGCTACAAGATGATGGTTCCATCGTTTATACAACTTTAAGAGGTGATATGTCACTTTCGACAGTTTTTAAGCTAATTGATTATGACTTCGAAAACACTAAACTTCTCCATGAACAATTTATTGGGGATAAGGATAGTATCATTATTACTGACGGCCCCAATGGACGGGGATTTCTTTCTGAAGATAGTATTGGCAATAGTGATAGATATGATTGGGCTGAAAGATACGAAGGCTACAAATATATAAAAACAAATTTTGAATATATTCTCAAGGGAAGTGGAATCTTTGATTATTCATTTGACAGTATTGAAAATGCCCGTGTATTACATTACCTTTACAAGTATATAATTTCACCTATTAGTCAAGGAATGTTAAAGACGTTTGGAATTCAAAATTCTAAAGGTAAATTAAACAAACCTCATCTAGTTAAGCTTTTAAAAAATAATTTTAAAAAATATTGGATAACTCAATTAGATGAAACTGCAAAAGTTGAGATAAAAAATCATAATTTAGAAAATGAGTGGAATGACTTTGTGGATATACTATTTAGTGATATTTTCGATGAAAGGTTACTTACCTCTTCAGAGGGAAGGATTGAACATACTATTGAAAACCGTTTAGCTTTGATGATTTTTTCAAAAATTCTCTATGATAAATCTATAAATATTGGCAGTAAAGAATTTGATCTAAAAAGTTTACCTAGCAAACTCAGCGAATTTATTAATAATCCATCAAAGGTTATCGACCTTTTCAAATTCTTTCAACAAGAAGAAGGAAAATCATTGTTTTTAAATTCATTTACAGAGACTTTCTTAAAAAGCCCAAAAGAAAAAATACTGGTTACTCCAAATACAGCTAATTCCTACTTTGGGTGGACTAGTGAGATGCTATATATTTATAATGATTTACCATCACGTCTTGCCCATTGGTTTGTGGATAATCCAGAAGTTTCACACTATTCTGGCATCGAATACAGCAAGGAGAATCCTGAATTTATTGAGATAAATAAAGATTTATTGGGTTTGGATATATCTACAATTGATTTCCCAAAAAGCTCTAGATGGTTTGATCTGGGTGTTTATAATTTCCTTAGCGCAGTTGTTTCGCACCACATGAAGGCGGTAATGGTATCTCCAAAAAATAAGAAAGGAATTCTTGATAATCAAAAAATAAAAAATCTCGGCGCAGATTCAATATCTTCTTTAATTGTAGACTTCTGGAAACAAGCTTCTAACAGCATAAAAAACAAACAAGCAAGTATAATCTTACCTACAAGAACCGTTGAGATTTTAACTTCTATTTTTGAGGTAGATAAGGAATTAAATAGTATCAACGCAAAAACAGAAGCTAAAGGAATGGCAGAAAAAATACTTAAAACCATATTAACTACAAGTTATCGTGAATTATTCACCATTTCAACATGGAAGGTTCCAGAAGAGCAGTTTTTCTTGTTTGATGTAGCTGCTTTAATAAATTCTGAAATAAATGGTCAAACAATAAAAATAAATGACCTTACAAACACTCTAACCACAATTTTTGCAAAAGACACTTTTAAACAGAATTTAATGAAATTGGTAGATGACATTTATCTTAAAGAAAGCAAACGTCAATATATAAAAAAGCAAGGGCTTAATTTTATAAATTCTGTAAGGGATTTATTTATTAACAACATAAATCAGTTAACCACTCAAGATAGTTCAGGAAATATTAAACTAATCTTAAATGGATATTATAACTTTTATTTTAGCACTGGAAATATTTTGACAGGAGAAGACCTCCTAGGGGCTAAAAATACATTTTTATTTGACTCATCAATATCTGGGTTTAAAGGTGAAATTACAAGTACAACCGAATTCAATTCTGCAATGATGGTAGGATATGATGATGAGGATAATATTTGGATCATTCCTGTTGAAAAAATTAATTCATTACCTAAAAATATTCACGAAGGAATTATTGATGAAGAAGGAAACGAACACCACAACTTATATTTGTCTAATAGTAAAGGATATAGACTTGTGGGCCCTGAATTCTTTGAAAAAGGAGAAATAGTGACTAGAGATATAGATTCCTTAATCAATATTTATGAATCAACTAGAAAATCAAAGCAACAGCTAGATGAAGATGGAAATTATATAAATATCCCTATATTCAGCTCTGATTTCTTTGTTGCTTATGGATTCGCATCTGGTAACGGATATATTTCGGCAATTCAAAAGACTACCATTAATATCGAGCATATTGAAGCATTTAAGCCTGCATTTCTAGATCAAAAGATAAGCTATCAAGGAGTTAACTTTAAACGTGAAGCACCCATTAACCCTAAAACTAGTTTAAGCGTTGACTCTCGAGTTAATTTAGGTTATTTAAATAATTTTCTTCATCAAATTTATGGTGAATTTGATGCTAAGCATATAGAGCGAAATATTCTCTATGTTTTTGATCAATTATTGCAATTAAATGGGAAAGGGAGAAAGTTATCCGATGGTCAGGAAATAGTGTACACAAAAGATTATTTAAAACAACTAATAGCAGTATTGTCGCCAACTGAAGAACAGATAAAGAAAATAACGCAATACTTTGTTATGCTTGATTCAAGCGATAAGGAGAGTATCAAGCCTACCGAATTAGAGAGAAAAGAGTTTTACAAGACATTCCAAATTCTGCTTAAGAATGCAAAAAATAACAATTTAATTAAAGGAACTTTATCTTCCAGAGTTTTAAATAATGTATTTTCATCCGGCAGTGAAATTAACAGCAAAGATGATAAAATTATGTACGACTTAAATCTTGCATTACAAATGCTATTCGGAGATGTTGGTATCACTCTTCTAAAAACCGGGTATATGTCGTTTAAAGTTAAAGGTGAAATGGTTATCGATTTAGATTTTAGGAAACATAATAAAAAAGTTATGGGAGGTTTTCTTAATAGATTAAATATTAAGCCTATTTATTCAATTAAAGCAGAATCAGGAAGTCAATATTTAATAGGAACAAGGAGTATTAGTGATTATTCAAAGAGCTTGGAAGTAGTTGCGTCCTTCTTAATATCTGGATACCGTGAATCTTATAAAGTTGACGGAAGTACAAAATATCGGTTTTATACCCCACAAAGAAGTTTCGGTAATGAATTGTTCGATGTCTATTTGGATAGCCATTATAAAAGATCATATCACGAAGAGGTTATGACAAAATTTTTAGATTTCCACTTGGCAAAAGATGTTATTTTGAAGACTTTATTGATCTCTCGAGGTAAAAGTGAGAAAATCTTAAACGGTAGACAAATTGTGTTTAAGGAATTAATAAATATGATCAAAACTACCTTGGACACATCCCAAATGCCTGAAATTGGGACAGGAACAGATGAAACGAAGCGAAAAGTTGCATTATATCACTTAGAGGCTCAATTCTTGCATGAGTTTTATTTAATTCCCGAATCACGTATAACAACTCCATGGCAGTCTACGCGTTATTTTGGTGAGATTAGGAAATCTATTTTGACTGGAACATCAAGTCAAATAATTTATGGGAATGCAAAAATTGTAAATCCTCTTTTCCATATTGATAAGACAAATCCTGCAACTGGTTTTCATATACCTATAGACCATTCTCGATTTTCTGAGTTAGAACTTCAAAATATTCTTTGGACTCTTGATTTTCATGAGTTATATGGTGAAATAAAACCTGAATTCTTGAACGATCACATGAGACTTGAAAATATATGGGAACAGATTAAAAATCCTATCAAAAATACATATGACCGGTTATATGATATTTTGTGGAACAGTCCTAATAGTAAATTTACACTTCGGTTCTATCAAGCACACTCAACAGGTGTGGACCAGAATCAATATCTAGGTAAAGTGATCCCAAGTAAATCTAGAGGTAAGGGTATTATAGAAGGAACAAAAATAGAAATAACTCTAGATAGGGATGATCCTCAATCCAGAATCCAGTTTAATGAAAAGATTTTGAGCGCAATTCATTATCTCGTTAAGTATCCTTATTCCTTTACTGTAGTGAAGACAGGCAATGCGGAAAACCTCCTATATACATCTTTGACAGAAATTTTAAGCGAAGCGTTTATTAAAACGTCCTTTAGCTCGAGACCTAATATTGTAGGTGGGTTACTGAGTTCGTATGCTAATACAAATTATGAAGTTTGGAAAAATGATTGGAATAAGGATTCTGGAAGCAGGAAGGCATTGTGGACTATATTGAATATTTATCCCATATATCTTTTCTCCGATGCTAACTCTGACAATTTTGGTAGGGAAGATTTTGCTGAAACTCTTATAAATTTCTTTGAGGTGTTGACTGGTGAAAAATATGAAGGAATAGACGAAATTCTCAAATTAAAATAACCCTTTTTTCTAAAGTGTTATTTTTTTATATAAATGTTTATTTGTTGCAAGGCTAAAATTTTCTTCCCTTAGACCATTTCCTTTTAAGTTTATCCATTCGATTGATTCCAATAGGGATAGTGAGTTTGGAATAGATGTCAAGTTATTATTCTCAAGATGCAATTGTTTGAGATGCTTGCATTTACTGATTGATTCTGGAATTTTATCTATAAGATTAAAGTTTAGGTAAATATGTTGTAGAGCACAATTTTTTACAAACATATCTGGAATGCTCTTCAAATCATTATTATCTAATCCCAGATTCTCAAGAAATTCGAGTTTTCCAATTGAGCGTGGTAGATAAGACAGCTTGTTATGTTTCATACTAAAGTCAATTAAATATTTAAGGTGAATTATCTCATTTGGGATTACTGATATGTTATTGTAGTCTAAATATAATTTTTTTAAATATCTAAGCTTGAATATAGCTTTAGGAAATTCTTTCAATTGATTAAGGTGAATATCCAGACCGATTATATGCTTATCTTGAATTACAATATAAAAACCTGGGCGAGATCCTCTGTCTTCTTCGTCAAAAAAATCTATATCTGTATACCTGGCCATCTCAAAATTATCATGATTTGTGTTTTTAGCAATATTGTTTAAATCGTCAAGAGCTTCTCTCTCCTCTTCAGACTTTAAAAAATGAAAATTAGAACATGGTTTATCGAGATAGTTTAAGTATCCCTCCTCGATTAAGAATTTAGCAACGGGAAGATAACCACTTTCAAGCCTATTTATTATCTCTTCTTGTAGTCTTATTTTTGCAAAAGAGTCCCCTAACTCGGTTAGTTTTTTTAATAATGGAAAAGCAATTGACTTGTGTAATAATCGGGTATTATACTTATTCTCTACCCAAACTTGTAAATTCGAACAATGAGCCCAAAATTCCGTCTCTGGAGATATTTTTTCTCTGTTAAAAAAAAAAGTATCATCTTCATCCCGATCTATCTTTTCAACGGCTCCGTCAATTGATTCAATTTCATCAAGATCCTTGATATTTTCAAAAGTAATATTCAGTAATAAAAATTTACATTGGTTAAATCGTTCACCATTTACATAAATTATGGTTTTACTCTTTTCCAAACGCAGAACAATATACTTGTTAACCCTAAATTCTTTCATTTTATCCCTTACTAATATTTAATTGAATCATCCTTAAAAATTTAACTCCCTTTTTGCTAATAGATTTTAGTTTTACCAAAACCAGTTGAATTTCGATTAAATATGGCAAAAAAATTATACCTTAAGTTACAGATTGGAATTCAAATAAATTTAATCAATTATAGCTAATAATAAAATTAATGTATCTACTACCAAGAATTTACGCTCCACAATTACAGTTTTTCCAGCAAAAATAGCTTGGTACAGTTGATCGTTAAGATAAGGGTGTGCATCAACAGGTTGATACCATGAATGACTAGAATCCATGTAACTGACTGAACCATACACTATATAATACTCTTCTAATAAATCCGTATAAAAAGTTTCTTGTAATGGTTACAGGCATTATTATTTTAATTACACTCTTTTTTATTTTAATAAAAATTAATAGAATATTTATTTAGTTTGCTTCAAACAAAATTCATAAACAATTTATCTAGACCTTGATTCCTCTATCATTTGAAAACTTAAAAAGATAAGGGACTATATTTACAGTTTTATTTTAAGAAAAAGATTACTGAAATGAATTTGAATAAACTATTTTTCGACTGTTTTTAGCAATTCTTCAATTTCAGCTTGGATAGTTTCTGGATTCTTTGCCGATTTGCCTATAATCGCTAGTTTCCTCTCTATAACGGGTCTGTGGAGCGTGTTCATAGAGCAAAATGGAACTTCCAAAACTTTAGCAGGATCGTCAGGATCAATAACACCGTAATGGACAAGACATTTACATACCCTATCAAGGTCGAAGTTGTATGCATCTTGGAAATGCATTGAGGAGATCAGTAGGTTGCGATTATGGAGAAAGTTGGCGGCTGAATTAAAGTTTGGATTCATAATTAACCTCGCAAATCCGCGGTAAGTTTTATTGGTAAGAATTTT
>LAZR01001037.1_pt1 | contig 18643 bp, 14 predicted proteins | sample 329461 | NCBI WGS metagenome assembly LAZR01 (sample SAMN03002196, study PRJNA259156) | marine sediment metagenome | biome: sea floor; feature: Hydrothermal impacted sediments; material: marine sediment; isolation source: Loki non-amplified sample from Loki's castle hydrothermal vent sediment ...
CAATTAATGCAATTTCTAAATAATCTAAGTGGTTATCATTTAATTTCAATTTTTCTTTAAATTCCCATCCTTCCCATGTGGATATCTCATCTAATTCTTCATTTTCCAATTTAAGGCGTCTAACAAGTGAAAACAGACCTTTACTTCCATAGGCAATGAATTTTGCCCATTTTACAATTAGATTTGATTCTTTCTTTAAATCATTCGACCATAGATTAATTAATTCTAAACCAGTATCTGGATTATGTTCACATAAATTCATAATTTTAGCAAGAAATTCTCCACTACTCTTTAAATCATTATCACTTTCTTCCTTACTTCCATATTTTTCTTTTAACATCCCTCCTGATGTCGAAGAAAAAGAGGAAATATGTGCCCGTCCGGCGCATTTTCTACTGAATTCTCAAACAGCATTATCACATTACTCATTTCTCTGGAAAGATGCTTCCCCATTTGATTCTATATATCTAATGGGTGACCAGACTCTAGATGCTAAAGGAAGGAAGTTTGGAAGAGGTGGTAAACATCAGATGAATGCTACACATTATATTGAACTATTAGCCGCTCTTTCATCATTACATTTCTATAACACAGAGAAAGGAGCAGATCGGAAAAGACTTTTTCAATATTATTCCGGAAGAGAAGAAAATTATGAGAAAATGAGCACTGTAAACTGGGGAGATATTCCGTTTTTAGAGTTCAAGAATAAAAGAAATGAATTGCTATTTTTCGCTTCTTTTGCAATCGCTTATATTTCTTTTTATCTTCCCTTAATAAGAAGTGAACAATTTGAAAAATCAAGAGAGCTCATTCCCTGGGATGTCGACAATTTCAAACGCGGCGAACTTAAATTATCCAAAGTTCAAACAGAACTAGATGAACTAAAAAATTATCTTATGTCTTTTTTGGAATGGATATGTGAAATCAACTTCTCCACCGATCGGGATTTGAAATTGCTAAATAAAGCAGTTTTATCTAAATTATTCAAGCTAGAAAAAGGGCATTTCTTGTTAAACGAAGTTGAAGTAAAAGATTTTGATTTTAAAAATATGCTAAGCAAAGAAATAGGTGGATATAATCCAGTTAAATATGGCTATGACGACCTTTGGAAAAATATGTGTGAGATATATATAACTGAAAGCGGAAGTACAAGCGGCAGATTTGTCTCTTTACTTTATGACGCAGTAAAGAGATTTTGCCAGTATAATTATGCTCTTGAACTAGAGGAGGAATAAGATGCCAATAATTCCATATTTGCCAAAAGGCAAGGGAAACTTAATCGCTGGACTCAAAAGAAGTGGAGAATGGGAGGAGAATTCAAATTTACTTACTCAACTCCCCGAAGAATTTGATATAGATGTAAAGGCTACCAAAGATGTGCTCACAGCAATTCCCACAGTTTGGGCAAGACCTTTGCTCTTCGCAGAAGCGTTGACTAGAAAGAAGCATCCACTAAATCATGAAGTTACAAATGAATGGAGAGGATTTTTAGTAATTTTTTGTTTTAAAAATGAGTGGAATTTTGATATACAACTTAAATCTGTTGATATTGAGGAAGAATCAAGATACGGTTTTTTGCGTGTTCTCCACTATCTTAAACCCGATGCCGCGTGGAATAAAGTCTATTTAATTTATATAGACGGTCTTCTCCTTGGGGGCACTTCTCCTAAAAGTCTTTTCTTCACTGCTCCAAAATATAATCTTCCAAGTTCTATATCCTGGCAAGAAAAGGGTCTTTTATCCGATCCGGCAAAATACTTCCACAATCATGGCATGTCTAAGAACCTCGGAATCCTTAGACAGTGGATAGAAAAGATTAAAGCGTCAATCGATGATGAAATTACAATAAGTTTGTTTGCTGACTGGCTTCGATATATAAATGAAAAAACTGAACCTTCTAAAGTCAAAGATATTCCAATGTTACCTATTTCCCAAGATATTACTACGCCTTATTCTATTATTTTAAAGTATGCAAATGTAAAAGCAGGAGGGAAGAGCGACTTCTTTATCCATAGCTCAAAAAGATCTGACAAGAACATAATTTTAATATGGGAAGACGGATGGAAAAACGAAAACAAAATAGTATACGATTCAATTCAAGTGAAAAATGTTAAAGATGTCCCTAAACAAAAAGATAGAAATAAAATAAGAGATATTTTACAAAAAAGAGCGATTCCTTGTGAATTTGTAGTTCCAAAATTGGATTTTTTTACTGAAAAAGTAATAAAGATACCCCTTAATGAAGAAGAAACTTTTGGTTCACATGACAGCGGATTGGTTCCGCCTTTAAAAAAGGATATACTCAAGTATTTCTCAGGAAAAGAGATTGAAGAATTTTTTCATTGGGAAACAACACAAGAAGGAATGCTTGCGATTCTCTCTTTACCTTTAAAAGAGAATACAAAAAGAAGAATGTCAAATGCAATAATTAGCAAACTTTATAGAAAAGGAGATATTATAGAAGATATCAAAGATAAACCACCTGTAATCTCAATTTGGCCCGATTTCGTTGCGCCAGATTGGAAATGGTATTATTTAATAGCTGAAAAATCTGAAGAAGCCAATATTACTTTTGAACCAGTTACATATATAGAGGGAAGCGATAAAGGAGAAGATAGGGAACTTCACAGAATATGGTGTTTCAGCCATTGGATTGAAGGCATTGAATGTAAATATAAGGGAAAAGCGACTGGTCTTATTATGCCTAAGCTATCTAAGCCACGAGTTTTAAGTGAATTAAAGTGGCATGTAGCAGTAGATTTTGGAACTTCTAATACCACAGTATGTTATAAGCAAGGTTTAGATGGAATTCCATCACTTCTTCAATTTAAGGATAGAACTGTAAAACTATCAAAGACTCCTTCCGATCCCAAAGAATTCTTAAGTAGAAGGTTTATGCCTTTCTGGGAAGGCGAAAGTCTTACAAGTATTTTCAGACTTTTATCTCCAACTGCCAGCGCTATGCCTAGCCCTATTATAGATGGTATCATTTTGCATTTAGATTCCAATCCAGGGTGGCCAGTAATATTAGTAGCAGATCCAATGATAAAACCTGGCTTAAAGTGGACCACAGACGAGAAAGAAAGAAGGCTCATTGTTACATTTCTTCAACATCTTCTCCTTTTAATTGCAGCTGAAGCTCGATCCAATGGCGCAAAAAGCCTCACCTTTTACTCCTCATTTCCCTCGGCCTTCCTGATAGGCTGGCAAGATGAACTTAAAAACAACTGGGAGCAGAATGTAATTCCTATACTTAAAGACGGAGGTTTCAGTATTAATTTTGAATCTGAAAAAAATTTTGAAACTGAGAGCATTGCAGTTTGTAAATATCTAAGAAAAAGAGTGGACGGAGACAAGATGATAATAGGAAAACAATTACCTGCGTGCATTATAGATATAGGAGGAGGGACAACAGATATAGGAGTATGGAAAAGAAAAGGAAGCGGAATTAAATTATTGGCTCAAGCCTCTATTCTTTTAGCAGGTGGAGTATTATCAGATCTTACCATTACCTCTGAGAAATGTTGGAAAAGTATTATTAATTTAATCCCTAAAAACTTCTTAATTACGTATGAAAAGGAGTTTGATGAAATTAAGAAACATTCGCTATCCCAAAGCTTAATCCCTTCTGCCATTAATACAATTTTAAAAACTAATGGCAAGGCAATGCTAGGGAAAATCACACTTGAAAGCCAGACTAAAGAAATCCTAAAGATTAGAAGTCTTATACTTTTCGCATATGGATCTCTCTTTTATTATGTAGGGATCATTCTTCGTTATATTATTGAGATTCTCAAGGAGGATATACAAGGCTGTAATATTTTTCTTGCTGGCAACGGTTCTAAATTACTCAATTCAGTTGGCACACAAGGCGCAGTATTCAAAATAATGAAAGAAATAATTTATACAAGCATGCAATTTGACAACCTAGAGGCTAAAAAGAGAATTAATATTTATTCAGCTAAACACCCAAAAGAAGAAGTAGCTAGAGGATTGCTTAGCAAAGAAAGAGTTGACCTTTCTAAGTCCTCCCCAATAAAAATTATAGGAGAAAGCGGATACACATATAAGGAAGCCGATATGGATTGGTGGAGAGACATGGAAACCGAAACAGAATTTCTCAAAAATACAGCAGAAGTGGCAATACCTGAGAATTTTCCTGAACTTGAGACTTATATTAAGATATATAATCAGCAGTCTGAAAAAGTACAAACCAAAAAATTAAATAACTATGACCCGACAAATATTCGCAATTATCTAGAGGATCGTTTAGCATCTTTAGACAAAGATCAAATTGATGGTGAACTCTTTCAGCCTTTCTTCATAGAAGAAGTTAAAGCAGTTATTGATACGTATTTTAAATGAAAATTAGGCTAACAAGAATCCCGCTTTTTATATTCATATTAGTATCCATTATCGTTTTGATTGTATTTGCTTACAATATGCTAACAGAAGAAAATAGACTTCAAAGTTATAATATTTCTCCCTCTAGAGAAATGCCAAAAAAGGTAGAACAGATAGCTGAAAAAACAGTACAAAAACGCACTTCTGCTAGAAAACCAGCAAAAGCTGAAAAAGACATAAATAAAGAAACTATCGATCCAAAGCAAAAAGACCAGCAAAGAACTTTAACTATACCTCAAGAAGAAATGATCAAAGAAATAACAGAACTGAAAGATGAAATTGCGTTTATTTCTAGCCAGATAGCTGAAGAACAAGAAGAAAAAGATGAAGTAATAATAAAATTAAAAAACAAAATTGAATCTATTTCTAACCAGTTAAATAAAGAACTTTTAATTATGGGCTATTTGAAACCGATCTTTTATATTCTAATAGGTCTTGTACTTTTTTTAAACATTATATTTATTCTCGTTATTGTTTATTTGAATCACTTCCGCACAAAGAAGAAAAAAGGGGAATTTACCGATATTTCCTCGAATGAACGACCAACAGAAAAAACTACTCAATATTATCCAAGATTTAATGAAACATTATATAAGCATGAGAGATCAATAAATGATTTATATAAAGAATTAGAAAAAACTAGAGAAAGATCACTTACTAATTTAAACATCGATAACCTCAAAAAAGGCATAGAACAAGAACTAAAGAAATCTGTTGAAGAAAAAATTAGAGGCGAAATAGATTCTATGAGAATAGCACGCCCAACTAATACAAAAATATTGCTAATTGAGGAATACAACAGAGTATTGATTTCTAAAAATAAAAAGAAACAGGATGCATTTATTAGCACCCGATTTGCAAAGAGAGCTATTCCTAAAGGTGAATTAGCTGAGAAAGGATATATGGCAACAAAAGGAGCAGAATATATATTTCAGGAGCATCCAGGCGGTTCATTCCTTATCGTGGAGAATGCTGGTGAATATCTTGCTCTTCCAGATTTTAATATTGACATAGAGGTCCGTTATGTTTCTTCTGCTTTCAACTTTCGGTTATCTGAATTTCAAGGCTCAAAAAATTGGCAGTTAATATCTCCAGCAAAAGTCGAAAAAACTTCTATGGAACGAGAATGGCGTCTTACCGAAACAGGAGAAATCGGAGGGAGAACATCCTTAGATTATCATCTTAAAACTGTTGAAAATACAAAAAAAGAAATCGATTCAATAAACGAAGAAATAAATTCGCTAAAAAGAGAAATGATAAAACAGGAAACACAAAGAGTAGTTTTAGAAGAAGAAGATGTCGAAAAACTATTTTTTTCTTTACTCAAGAAATTAAGAATAAGCGGCGATTTTTCAAAATTTTTAAAAGATAAATTTGATGAATTTATTAAAAAATATAAAAGAGAAGCTACTAAGATTAAGGTGAAAAAAGAAGAGTCTCATTTAGAAAATGAAGGATTAAGTATAAAAGTAAAAGAAATCGAAAATAAAAAAGAGCGTGTTTTATTAGAAGTAGTATTATATAACGAGAGCTTGCTAAGCGACCTATTTACACAAAAGGAATTTATTGAGCGGCGTAAAGCTTTTTCAGTAAATGCAGAAAAAAAGAATAATATTCTGATATATAGTGCAGAGAAAAGAGGCGCCCTATTCTTAATAAAAGGAAAAATTCCTGATGAACATTTTGTGTTCCCTAATTTCAATGTGAAACCTAATTCTGTAACTTCCAGTTTTACAGTAATAAGCAAAGGATTAAAAGCTTGGCAAATTAAAAAACCTGCTATATGTAAAAAAATTTCAAAAAATGAATGGGAGCTTTTTGAAAAAGGCGAGATCATCATATAAATGTATGATAAATTGTAGTTAATTTTTTGGTTTAAATATTAATTTACAAAACAAACTATAAACCACCGGCCCCAGAGACTTTAGAGGTTAAAAATTTAACTTCGCAGGTGGTACATTGGAGGGCGGCAGATCAATAAGAAGGCTAAGGCGTATAATTATAATTGGAATTTATAAGTTTAACAAAATAAATTCATTTTATAAGCTAGAGTTATAAATTATTTATGAACTACATAACTTCTTCCATAGTGCCTCAATTATAATTGAAGAGGAATCATCCGGGTGCACAAAATTACTTTCTTTTTCACGTGACTTGAGTAATTCAGAATTCCCCTGCCAAAAGCCAAACTCATTCCTTATATACTCTCCTAAGCCAAAATGGAACATTATTAAATCCTTTTCAGGCGTATTCTTAAGTGACTGCTTATCTTCTTCAGATATTAATGATAGAAGCCTATCAACAGCTTCTTCAACGGTCCTGGGTAATTCCTTTTTAGCCGTGGGCATTTTTTTTGATGTTTTAGTACGCAACGACCTTCAATCTCCTTTGTTTGATCTTCATTAATTGAATGTGCTTTTTAACCATCTTGCTTTTGAGGCGATCAATCGCGTATGCTCATTTTGCACTCTGGAGGATCACACCTGGAACATGGTGCATACCTTCTTTTGCATGCTTCTTCTAAAGATATGTGGATTTTGCTACCTCTTAGATAGCTACATCCTTCTTTATGATATTTCTTTCCGGTTCTTGTTATATAAACAATATTACTCTCATTCTTCTGTGCGGTCTGGGACTTCTCCCCTCCTCCATCCGACCAAAGTCCAATTTCATTCTCTCGAGCTTCTCTTTCATACTGTTTAAACTCATCAAAATACTTAAAAAGGAAATATCTGTATGCAAATCCGTATCCTTGCTTGATTACTTCAGCATTAAGAAATGTGCCATCTTCTAAATACACATAGGCAAGCGTTCTTCCGTATTTGTCCTTTTTATCCAAATCGTAAGCTAACCTTACTTTTTTGCCTTCAACTAATCTCTTCGTAAACTCATAGGCTTCTCGCCCATAATATTGAACGGGCTTCCTGGGGTCCTTGGTCTCAGGAGTATCAATCCCTATGAGTCTGACTATCTCATTTCCGTCTAATACAATTGTATCCCCATCAATAACTATGACGCATGTTCGCCAGTTCTCCTGGGACTGAGCATTTGAAAATAGTATCCACAGCAATACAATAATTAATGAATTAATAGCTTTTTTTGATGATTTACAATTTCCCACCATCATTTATTACTCCTGATTGCGCACAGAATGAAATGCGGCCCATCTAATTTTACTTTTATACATTTGACATGGCCATCTATAAATCTCAATAGTCGTTTGGGATGAATTTAAGTGTGATATTTTAGAGAATTGTCCAGAATTATAACCACAGGTTATAAATTTATCAAAAAATAGCATTTTTTATTACTTGCAGTTATAAATCATGTACTTATATGTGCATCACACGCCCTCTAGTCAGTCCTAAAGCCCCTTCTCCTGCTATATCCTGCCATTGACCCAACTTTTTCACCCTCAGTAATTCTAAAAAATGCCATGTGAATAACCTTCTTTTGATATAAAAGAGCAGATCCTACAACTTTCTTCCCTTCGTATCGATAATCCCATCCACTGCCTACTGATTCATACTTTTTCTCGTTACAAGATGATGCTTCTTTAATAAATGCTTTAGCCTTGTCATTCTTTGATTTTGCCGCATTTTCTTTTTTCTGAAGAATAGCTTCCATAGCATAGCTTTTTACCAATTTCGCATGAAGTTCCTTATAAGCTGCTTCACGCGATACAATGTCCAATCCCACAACCGCTCCATCGAATAAAACAAGCATCCCTTTTTGATCAGGCCCACATTTAAAAGCTTTCAGATATTCATCTAATTCCTTTAGCCTTGACTCAAAAACATCCTTCATGGCTCCAGTAGAAGAACTAACCCCTGCTTCTTCCGACATTTCACCAATAGCATTCCAGACAGCCCCTTGATCTGACTTGTATTCTCGAGACTCATGCAATGATGCAGAAACAGAACGAGCCTTCAACATCCGGATATGGGGAGACATAACTGTCCCAGAATCAGTGAACTCCTCTGAAACATATGACCATCTCCCGGCTTCTGTACAGCTAACGGGAATTATAGTTTCTGACTTTTTCTTTAATAAAATAGTTGTATTCAGCACCCTGTTTTGTTTTGCACCAACAAGCTCTTCCCCATCAAGAAGAAGAATGGCTATTTCTGCATTATTAATAACCTTCAATTCAGGCACAGAGCCACCGTGGCTTACTTCTTTAACTGTCAGCTGATTTTTATCCAACGCTTCTTTTAAAGTGATGTATTCAGGCTCATGATTGATAGATGTGCTTAAGGGAATAATTCCCATGTTTTTATACTCTTGACGCTTCCCCAGTTCAATATTTAATAGATAATTTTTTATTAGTGTGTCCATTTTTCCTCCCTTATAAAATATGCTGCGAGCTTAAAAACTCTCGAATGCACTTAATAAATTCTTCCTTTTTTTCTCCATTAACACTAAATTCCGTCGCCTCGCCATAAAATAGGCTATATTTTCTAATTTTACTATCCCCAACTGGGATTATTTGTGTTATAGACTCCTCAATATTTCTCCATTGTTCTATTTTATGGGTTCCTTCTTCGAGATTTGAAGTGTCTAATATCTGAATAAATAATACTGCATCATCCATATTCACGGGATTATTGTCATTATATTTGCCAATATAACAAGATGACAAAGCTGAAGTGAGAAATTTCCCACATATTTGGGTTGGTTTTATATTTGCTTCTTCAATTTCAATAATGACTCTTATCTTATTTGACTTAACAATCAATAAATCTACATCGCAATATTCAGTTTGATTTGATTTTTTCTCAGAACAGAATAATGGGATATTTTGTCCATCATTAGCACAGGCAGGATCTTTTAAGATCTCATATCCAGGGAGCAGATCTGCGGTAAAAATATCCCCTATAGCTTCATGCAATGGATGTTCCATTGAATCCTCCTTTAGAATTATATGTTCACAATTGTATTTTTACCCTTTATCTATTTATTACCCCTTAAAAAAAGTCTTGATTTTATATCTAATTCATTCTTTAAATGACTCATCAACTAGCTTATATAAAGACTTTTCCGTTTTTTCATGAATCCACCAACCAGTTGGTGACCAATAGCTCCCAGTTGGCCCTCCAAAGGCTAAATAACATAAACCTGTTGCGTTAGAAATAACGATACTCTCATTCTTTTTTAACGATTCTAATGCTTTATTGAGCCATTTCATATCATATTTATTAGCCTTTTCCCTTATCTCTTTTTCTCTTTCTAATATTTTTTTTATGGATTCATCGCTAAAAATCAATTTTTTATGAAAATAGTCCAGATATTTTGGATCCGGTTTTGCTAAAAGCTTAATTCCTTTATAAGAAATGCTAAACTCGTCAGAAGACTCTATTAAACTATCTTTAACAAGATTACTCCAACTCCATTGTGCTTTTCCAATTATTTTCCCTATTTGATTTTCTACAATTACGAAATATTCTGATTTTGCTTCAGATCTAAATCGGGCTAACCGAATTCCTTGAATTTCAAGCTTGACTGCCTTAGAAATTGCCTCAGGTTGAAATTTCGGTGCGACCAAAACTCCCACTGGATTATCTACGAGCTTATTAGCTAAATTTTCGTCTATCTCATTTAATTTAAGCGCTAAAATCCAGTGTTTGGTTTCTTCTTTGACATCTTTATTTTTCTTCCAATTTTCTAAATACCACTTTAACTGCTCCACTGCCGCCTCATCGATATCTAGCACTTTTAGCTCAAATATTCGGAGCTCATATGTATTATCAACTACACCAAGTCCAACTAAATCCATGCGCCCAATATCGCCCTGCTCTGATTTAATACATATCTGAGAGCGCATAAGCGCAGGCAAAGGAATATCTGAATCAGGATCCCAACAGCCCACAATTGCAGGGTTATTCATAAGAAAAGATTCCATATCTCTTTCAGAACTAAATGCTTCTAAAGACCCAATTTTTTCAGTTTGCACTCTCCATATTTGAGATTCCATAGTAACCTCCTTCTGCTGATTTTTTTTAATTTACAGGCTAAACCCAAAAAGCATTTTTATGTTTCAGGTAAGATCTCATAAGTGTAGGTCATGGTTGTACTTTGATGTGTGCCTTCCTTACTTAAAAGTCGAACTCCACACAATCTCTCAATTATCATTCCACCTAACACTTGATTCACATTTGGCACCCGACCTAATCTCATTTTCCTATCAACATCTCCAGCTCGTATGGTAATCTGGCTTTTTCCTTCTCTTCGTGCAGGTTCAATATAGTCCCTCTGCACAAAATCTCTAATTTCATCAGCTTGACTCATTTTCTCTCTTTTAAATACCTTTAGTTTTTGTATGGGCATTATTTCTTCATCATTAACAGAAAGTGTTTTATCCTGATGCCCATAATGAATCATCTTTTTTATTGGACCACTTAATTTTCTATTCCCACGATTATGCATATCAGCCACTTTTTTTAGTTTTTTCAAAACGAATCCAACTATAGCATTATCTATGACTTTAGTATCGCTAGTATGAAACCCATATCCTAAATATGGTTTGATTTGATTTTTGCATTTTAGTCCAATCTTATGAAACTGGGGATATATCTCACGAAATAATTGCTCATCCCTCCCATTTATGGTTTTGTGATCATAAAAGAATCGCAATGTGTATTGTCGATCTATTGGGGGAATTAAATCTGGGAGAAAGTGATGAAGCGCTTTACTGTTAGCCACCAACTTGGTTTTACTTGCGCTTACCTCTATATTTGCAAGCACATCCCAGAGAATATCTATTGTGCTAGATAAATCTGCGTCGGTAAGACTTAGTAAAGATCTCTTCTCTAAGATTTCAATTTTGTCTTTTTGATTTTTAAGACTTCTGACGAAAACATCAAATTCGACTAACTTTGCTCCGCGAGGGCCCATTCTATGTAATCCCCATGCAGTTAAAGTTGCATAAAGGTATTCTAAAAATAATTCATCATTAACAGCAGCTGATGGAGACTTTAAACTCTTTAATTTATCAAGAGCTCTAATATGGAAATATGGAGAAGGCCCAGAGAATAATTTAGCTTTATTGAATTCTTCAATATAGCTATCAAAAGATAAGCATATTGCATTGACACGCTCAATAATCCTGTTTATTGTTGTTTCTTTCCTTCTCATAAATTACCTTTCGTCGATGAATAAAATATTCATTTCTCATTCTTTTATTCCCAATTCATTTGAATATATCGAACTGTTTCTTCTGGATCAAGCATATGTGTAGTATTCCCTACTCTGATATGGAATTCTTTTCCACGAGCACCTTTCAAAAACGCTGGTTCCTGAGCTTTATCCGCTTTCACAACACATATTTTGTTGCCATCTATATTCTCAAATCGAATTCTGATGAACGAAGAGTATTCAGGTCCGATATAGTCGCTCATTAAAGTATTGAGAAGTTGTTCAAAACGGTCTTTTGAATTTCTAAGAGTTTTCAGATCTTTCTCTAAGCCTTTGACTTTTCCATCATCTTCTACACCAATTATTAATATGCCACCATTTGAGTTTAAGAAAGCAGCGATTGTCTTTATAACAGAGTGACGGAGGTCTTTGTTAATACAATTCCGTACGACATCCCATTGCAATGTGCTCTTAAATTCTAAAGTCGCACTCTCTCCTAAAGCAATTATATCGATGATAGGACGTTCAGAGGAAACTTCTGGCTTAGCAACTAGGGATTTCATGAACTCATTAAGTTTGCAGGTAATTAACGCACGTCGTTTCTCAAGAAAATCGGGGAATCTATTCAATTTCCACAATGATGGATCCATCGGTACAAATTGTTTTACGAGAGCACCAGGAAATCTTTCTTCTATCTCTGGCAAGTATTCTTCTGGCGGTTTGTTAGAAATACTAAGATTTGATTCTGCTGTTAAAAATGCACGGTTTGCAATTTCATTAATAATCTTTTTATGTAAATGGTTATCAGGATCATATGCGCTTTTATAAAGAAGAGATACAGGAAAAATATGATGATTGTGTATACAATATGCTTTATCATTTGCTTTCGACCCAAGAGCGACTCCATTAAACCAATCTAATGCACCATGTGCTTTTGCCAGAATGAGTGTCATACGGTGCAGCGGATGTAAAACGCCTCGACCTTCTAAATCATTCGCCTTTACCTCAATACGACCTCGTTGGTCAATAATCTGGTTGCATAATTCATCCCATGGTTTCTCTTCCCGCATTATTAAAGAAATATCGTGTTCTAACCGTTGGTCTGTTTGAGCAGTATACCTAGCCCAAGTGTGAGCTGCATATAACCAGTGAATTGCTTTTTTTAATGATCTTTCATTAGGAAATTTACCTTTATTTATCGATAGATACACTACAAGAGGAACAAGTATATTTGTTGTATTTAAATCATATGCCGAATGAACAAAAGCTTGACCAGGTAAAATTACCCCGATGTAATCTAGGATTTTTTTGAGATTGTTCCATCCTTCCTCGAGTTCTTCTCTAGTTCTATCATGAATTGTGTGAAAAAGAGCACGCTTGGTCACTACTCCTGTTAAACATCGAATCATAAAAGTTAAATCAAACTGAAAATTTCTATTAGCAAGTTCTTCAATTTTATTTTTCATTAATCTTCGTGCATCTGACCATTTTCCCGTAACGTGAGTAAGGGCTAATTCTGCATCAGTTAATTTTGTGCCTTGCCTATTTACTCTGTCAAAAATATCTATTGCATCAAATAGCTTTGCATAATAAGGGACTAACTGCTCAGGAAAATCAATATTCACAATAAGAACTAACTTATTTAGGTTATCAGAATATCTTTGAGCTAAATCAAACGCTCCTTGCTCATCCTTGGCAATCTTTTTAGCTATTTCGAATATGTTTATTTTGTCTTTTTTCGTGAAGCAATCTACTGTACGCCACCATAATGGATTTCCTCTCATTTTTGATGGTAAATAATATTGGAAGTCGCCTGAATCAAGATTGTAATACAGTTCTCGAGGATCTGTATGAATGTCGACATTTTTATAATATGGTGGGATTTCGCCTGTAATTAACATGTATAAAGTAGTAAGACGCTGTTGTCCATCCAAAATTACTTGTAGAATTCCAAATTTATCTGGTAGTTTAGCAATGTTTTTCAGTTCTGGAGGCTTATCTGTCTTCCAAAAAAGAAGGCTACCAACGGGATATCCTTTAACCAAGGAAACCATCAACTGCTTAGCTTGATCTTTGGACCAAACAAACTCTCGCTGAAACTCAGGCAAAACTAAATCGCGCTTCCTTATACTGTCAATCAGCTCAGAAATTTTCATTATCTCCCTCCTAAACAAAAATACTTATTTTATTTAGTATAAAAAGTTCAAAAATTCGTTTTAAATTTTCCAAGAAAATATCATCTCTTGAATTCTATGCAAATATTTTTTCTGCAATTCGTTTAAAACGGAATTAAAGGAATCAATTTCAGCACCTGGGATTTTAGGAAATTTTCCTTATATGAGAATTAAAAAACCTCTCCTAAAGTCTTGGCCTTTATTAGCTTTTTAAAACTCGTGTATCTGAACGATTGCGGAACAAGACCCATAGATCCTTTTGGAAGCTTAATGGGGCCAATTCTTTTTGCTTTATCTTTAAAATAAACAATAAATTTATTTGTGTCTTTGTACTTTTCGATTTTTTTCACTTCTGCATAATATGTTATAGCTGAAATTGGCGCTGTCTGATATCCAGCAATATACTTTATCCTCTCAATCATAGAACTCGTTATCTTAATTTGATACCAGCAATTTTCACCAAGAAATACTTCATTAAATCCATCTTCATTAGCTGGAACAACAATTGTGTCCAATTCTTCTGGTTTTATTGTTTTGCCCTTCAATTCTGGTAAACTTCGAATTTCCTGCTGGAACGGGGTGAATTTATGAATTGTTTCGTTGCCGCATTCATAGGTTTGAAATTCGATAATATCGGTGTTCATTGCCAGCTGATTCAATACTTTTTCTAATTCTGGTGTTACTTCATCAATTAAAACAATCGAGGCCACGGATTTCTCGAATATTAAGTCATCAAGCATTTCATCACTATTTCTGTATCCAGCTATTTTTAAACCTTTTTTTACAATTTTAACCTGTGATTCATCTTTAAAAATATTGCTGAGCAAGAACTTCTTGATATCTCTCCCACTTGCTTTGTAAGAAATTGCAAATTTTAAAAGCTGTTGACCGATATGTTTGTATGGATCATGTTTAGCAAGTTCGTTCTCAATAATGTAAAGCCGTGGATCAGACTCAAAAGAGAAATCGATTAAATAACCGTCTGGAATTGTTAAGATATTATCAACACCTATTTTTTTCTTGATATCAATGTAGACAGAATTTATGCCGAATATTTCTTTGGAGTATTGGATTATCAATTTTTCAAATTCATTTTCAGATGCATAATCATGTCGGGTGAATATTTTGTTTTGGCAAATTAATCTTTTCATTTTTTTTATCCTGTTATTATCTATTGAGCTTTATTTAAATCACAGTGAGTCATTGATGGTTTTTCCCTTCATCAATAAAAATACTTTTTTTGATATTACATTTGACATGGGGAAAGGTCAATGACCTTAATGGATGAATTTAGGGGTGATTTCCTGTTTTATAAAAGTGAATTCTTAAGGTCCTCAAGCTTTATTGACACCCTTCCTGTGTTATGTTCCATTGCTTTAATCTCATTTATTGAGAAGCACCTTTGTTTTTCATCGATAGAGTCAAAAATACTTGTTAGCTTAAGGAGCTTCATGCAGATAGGAGCCCACTTGTTTCCACCATATAATGAATGCTTCCAACAAGGTTTTCTGTAGAGTTGTAAGAGATCTTCAATACTTAAATCAAACTCATTTTGGAATGCATCTTTAATTTCAATAGCTGTATGTAGTTGTAACGATTTCTCTCGAATCCTGCTCATATCCTTCCATGCTTGATTTCTATTTTTTGACAGGTGAGTCAGTTTATTATATTTGGAATTATTTGAAAGTTTTCCTGCCTTTATGGGATGTCGGACATTCCTTGCTTCATGATAGAAAAGACAAATTAGGTCAACCAGCTCAATCATGCACTCGCTTTTTAAGACTAGGCGCAAATTTTTTCTTTAATTTAAAATAAAAAGTAAGCTAAATATCTGTATTCAGCCACGTCCTATGCCGATATCAAGGGGGGCAGGTCAATTAAATCGGAAATTATGCTCCCCCCCCTATTTGCCAGAATTAAATATATAGCACAGGTTAAATTAGGAGTCAAAAGTTTGTAGGACTGAGCATGGTCGTTTACACAATGAGCCTTACTCTTTCTCTAAATTATTCAATAGGAACCGAGCAAAGTTATTTGCTAATAAAAACTATCAAGAGAATTTTTTGAGATTTATTCCTATTCTTCAACGTCTGGTTATCAGAAAGATATAAGGTTGATTTAATTAGGCCTTTTAAACTAATATCGCGAGATTTGGAAAAATAAAAGAACATTTCCTTATAAATTAGCTTTATTGAAGACTTGATATTAATGCCAATATTCAAGGCAAAGCAAGATGATCTTTACATCGACGGAAAAAAAGTCTTACGGGCGTGGGAGTCTTGGAACGGATGGTATTGGTTCGCTACCGAGAAAACAGGAGAACAGATAAGCGTCATGGCAAACGGGGATTCGATTCCCGATACAATCTGGTTTGGATACGTCCAGGGATTTGAAGAAGAATGGGGATACTTCTCACAGGCTGAAATCGAAAGCCTGAAGCCAAAAGTCTGGGAAATCAATAAAAGAGATCTTCCATATTCGGGCAAGAGAAAATATTAATATTATTTCCAATTTCCCATTTGAACATATGAATTTTACTTATCAACCTTCTGCCATACCTTTTTCTAAGATTTCCTATGTATTCATCCCGTTATTTGAAATATATAACGGGATAAAAATATCCAAAATACTGGATTGCGGTAATTCTTTAGAATGAAGGGATTAGATAGCATTTCGCATAAGAAATGTTATGTAAACTTGCCTCAATCTTCTTTTGATATTTCAGGCTTTACTGAAGATTTAGCTGCAATCGCTTCATCTTTTCCTCTAATTTCTCATAATCGCCCAGGTGAGCTTGCATAAGGGTCTTCCAGAGCTTCCCGTGGTTTGGCACGCGCGAATGGAGAAGTTCATGGACGATCACATAGTCTTGAAGCTCTTCCTGCAATTCAAGCAAAAATACATCAAAGGTCAACCATCCGGTTGTCGAGTACGATGCCCACTTGGTTTTCATGGGCCGCACCGTAATGGAAGTCACCCGGGCTTCAAGCCGGTCTGCCCAGCCCTGGACACGTTCTTTGAATTGATCCTTTCTTCTGACTTCTTTATTCATTTAATCGTATAAGCCTTTGCCAGAAGTGAGAAGAGGTTGTCAACAATCCGTACAACCGGATCGAGATCCTCCATCTTGGCATAGATCGCGAAAGTGACCTCTTTGCGCAGCTCGCGCAGCTCAGCCTCACTTTTCTGCCAGTTAGGACGCCTAGTAAACGCAGCATTTACATTCCTGGATACCTCTTCCGCCTCTCCCACTCCAGCATCGAGCAGGTTTCGATAGACAAAAAAGGTCAGGTCATCAAAGCCTTTTTCCGCTTGATCCTTCTTTCGTTTTTCATTCCTCTCGATCTCAGCCAGTAGTTCATTAAGGGCATCCTGTGTGCTCATCTGGCGGTTTTCGTAGCTTTCCTGTACGGCTTTGGCCCTATCAGCCATGGCTATGAGGAAGGGATCGTCGCTATTCTCATCTGCCGTTTTCTCGATGCTCTTTATTAGGTTGATAACCTTTGTGCCCTTACCACTTTTCTTCTTCTTTATCAACTCGACGGTTTCAGCATTTATTTCCACAAATTCAGTAATATATTCAATTGAGTCAGTTCCAATATGTTGTTGCACCAGCTCATTGGTTTTCTTCTGGAACGCTCGGTCCACATACACCTTCTTCGTGTATGCCTTGCGTACCACATCGTAGATCGCTGACAGAGTGGTATAATCGTCGATGAACGGTCTCAAGAAGGCATCAGGCGAGATGATTTCGTAGAGCATCTCGATTTCTTTGTACTCTTTGAAAAATTCCTTTCTCCGCTCTTTATTACGGAAATACTCGATAAGGTCGTCAACGTCTCGGTCATCAAAGTTCCGTTTGATCAAGCCGAGATACTCCGGCGACTTCCGCTTCATCTTGTTCATGAAAGTTTCTTTGAGTAGTTTGAGGTCCTTTATGATCGCATCAACATCATCGCTGTCGAAGGCCAGCGCTTTTTCAAGCTTGTCGAAGATACCCACGAAATCAAGCACAAAGCCGTGTGGCTTGACCATCTCTTCGGCTTCGTTCTCATACGGTCTGTTCACTCGGGCAATCGCTTGAAGAAGTGTGTGATCCCGCATCGGCTTATCAAGATACATAGCGTAGAGGATAGGTGCATCGAACCCAGTAAGCAACTTCTGGGTGACAATGAGAATTTTGGGGAATTGACCGAATCTGATGAAGTCCTTGCGGATCTGTTTCTCCTTCTTCTCTTCAATATGAAATTGCTTGAGCAGAGGTGGATCGTTGTGATCGCCTGAGTAGACAACCTCCGAGTATTCCTGCGGCAAGTACTTATCCAAAGCCTTCTTATACATGGCGCAGGCGGGCCGGTCCACGGCCACTAGAAGCGCTTTATAACCCAATGGCTCAACATTCTCTCTGTAGTGCCCAGCAACATATTTTACAATTTTATCGACTCTCTCATTCCCTTTGAGGAAGTTCTTCAGGTTCACAGCCCGATCGAGAATCTTGTTCAATTCCGCAATGTCTGCCACCCCCTCCGTCTCGGCCAGAGACCAGAACTCCTTCTCCATTAATTCCGTATTCGCTAGCATCTCGTTGGGGGCTAGGTTGTAGAATAGCGGCAGTGTTGTGCGGTCTTCGATGCTCTCAACGATCGAATACTTATGCAAATATCCCTTGTCATCCTCGCAGCCAAATGTTTTGAATGTCCCTCTTCCATAGACTGTCTTGTCGATTGGAGTGCCGGAAAAACCAAGATAAGTTGCGTTGGGTAGCCCAGCCATTAAGAAATTGCCCAGGTCGCCGCCAGTGGTGATCTGGGTGGCATTGTCGCGCTGCGCCGTCACGATGATTTCGTCGCCGGCCATGTCTTGCGCGTGGGAAGCGGTGGCCAATGTGCCCGCCAGAATGAGGAGCGAGGAGCGAGCGAAGAAACGCGTCA
>LAZR01001038.1_pt1 | contig 18619 bp, 27 predicted proteins | sample 329461 | NCBI WGS metagenome assembly LAZR01 (sample SAMN03002196, study PRJNA259156) | marine sediment metagenome | biome: sea floor; feature: Hydrothermal impacted sediments; material: marine sediment; isolation source: Loki non-amplified sample from Loki's castle hydrothermal vent sediment ...
AAAGAAAACAAGCGGAAAACCAGAGGCTAGAGAAAGAAGCAGAATAGCGAGCCTAGGTAACCAAAACGCAAAGGGTAAGCTAGCTTGGAATAAAGGCCTTACTAAAGAAACAGATGAAAGAGTAGCAAAAAATAGCGAAGCAGTTAAGAGAACTTGGAGGAAAAAGCGTGAAGTTTTGTCACCTGCATCTGCATAGTTCATATAGTATTCTGGATGGAGTCGCCAATCCGGAGGAGTATGTTGAAAGGGCAAAAGAAGTTGGTATGAGCTCGTTAGCTCTAACCGACCATGGGAATATGTCTGGTATTTTGAGATTCAGTAAAGCGTGTAAAGAAAAGGGTGTTCAACCTGTGATCGGATGTGAATTTTATCTGAACAACAGAATAGGGGAGTTTATTCCTAAAGGGGAAAAAAATCCTAACAGCCACGTTGTGATATTAGCGAAGAATAAACGTGGTTATAAAGGGATGCTAGAAATGAATTATGACTCATTTGTCAACGGTTTTTATTATAGAGCTAGAATTTCTAGAGAGTTTTTGTTTGAGCATAGCAGAGATACGGTTTGCTTGACAGCCTGTATGGGTGGAGAAATTCCTCAATTGATAAGTAAGGGGGAACGGAAGGCCGCTGAAAGGCTTCTTCTGGAGTATAAAGAAGTTTTTGGAGACGACTTGTACGGCGAATTAGAATTTAATGAAATAGAAGCACAGAAGAAAGTGACTTGGGGGATGTATGAGCTTTGTAAGAAGAACAAAGTAAAGTTCGTTCTAACGGGGGATTGCCACTACTTAAACCCCAAGGATGTTAAGATTCAAGATATGTTATTGATGATCAATACGAAGAAGACTGTTTCATCAAAAGATCCTTTTCGTTTTGAAGCTAGGAGCCTATATTTTCATTCTGCGGAAGATTATTTGAACTTAAATGAAGACTTTGGATTTAATCTGCCTGTGAAAGCAGTAGAGGAAGCGATCGCTAGAACGGAGGAAGTAGCAGATAAGTGTAAGTTTGATGATATAGGGGGTTCTGGAAAATTTCCAGTATTCCTAGATGCCGATGGCATTGCAGTCAATGCGGATTCTGTTTTATCTGAGAAGTGTTATTCGGGATTGGGTAAAATAATAGAGTCAGCCCCGTTAAGTAAAGGATATGATCTTGCGACTTATCAATCGAGGATGAAGCATGAGCTCAAAGTCATAAGTAACCGAGGATTTTCGGACTACTTCCTTATTATAGAAGATATTATTCGATTTTGCGAAAAAGAGAATATTGCGATCGGTGCCGGGAGAGGAAGTGCTGCAGGTTCATTAGTCTCTTATTGTCTGGGAATTACCCGTGTTGATCCGATTCAGCATAAGTTACTGTTTGAAAGATTCTTGAATGAAGTGAGGATGGCAACTCCAGATATTGACTTAGATTTTGAGAGTGGGAGAAAAGACAAGATAGAAGAGTACTTGAAAGCAAAGTACGGAGAAGATCATGTAGCACATATTATCACGTTCAACAACTTCCGTCAGAAAGGTGCGCTAAGGAGTGTTGCGAGGGTATTGGAGAAAAGTAACGACGATGAATTTAAAACCATAATAAAGAAAATTGAAGACGATCCTCCAAATGTGCCAGTTGGTACGTATTCTATTGGTCAGCAAATGAAAATAGGAGAATGGACCTCTAGAGAAAAAGAATATATGAAGAAAAATAAAACATTGTTTGGTGTAGCAGGTAAGTTGGTTGGGCGAATAAACCATGTAGGCCAGCATGCTGCTGGCGTTGCTATAACAGCAGAAAAGCTGAGTGAATATATCCCCGTTTACAAAATAAAAGGGAGCATTGTTACTGGATTTACAGAAGGTAAAGATGGGAAAGAACTTTCGGAATGTGGTGTTTTGAAAATAGATATATTAGGTCTCGACCAAGTCACGATGCTCAAGCAAGCTAAAGAGTTAGCAGATCCGTCTAGCAAAAAGGAATTGGATTTAGACTCTATAGACTTAGAGGACCCAGAATTGTTTAAGTCTCTTCGAGAAGAGCCATCTAATGGAATATTCCAATTAGAGAGCGAGAGTATTGATGCTTTCACGAAAAGAATAGAACCACGTTGCTTTGAAGATGTAGTTGCTATAAATGCTCTTCATCGACCTGCCGTTATGAATGCAGGGGAACATGAGAGATATTTGAAGAGAAAGAAAAAAGCTTTTAAATGGGAAGAAGAACATGGTAAACCATATAAGTATGAAACCGAGGTAGGGAAGATTCTATCGTCTACTTACGGCGTTATCGCTTATCAAGAACAGTTTATGATGATTCTTCACAAGTTAGGGAATTTCAGCTTGGATGAAGCGGATAAAGCCAGAAAGACATTTGAGATGAGAGGCAAGAAAGGTGAAGAAGAGCTTGATAAGGTAGTAGACAGATTTAGAAAAGCTGCAACTTTAAAAGGGTATGACGATAAATATGTAGATTCTTTGATAGACGCTCTAGAGAAGTTTTCAGAGTATGGATTTAATCGGAGCCATTCTGTCTCTTATAGTGTTGTCACAATGCAGACTCTTTATATGCGAAGATATCATCCGCTATGTTTTTATACAGCACTCCTTAATAATACTAAGAATGAGGAGGTTATGCACAGTAATTTTCGAAAAGAAAATAAAGTCAAAAAGTATATATATTATATGAAGAAAAAGGGAATAGGGATTCTGAGCATGGACATAAATGAGTCGAAGACCATTTGGTTCCCTCAGAATGGGAGCATTCGTCCTCCATTAACGCTGGTCAAAGGAATTGGCTCATCTTTCTCCAAAGCGATCCGTGTTTTGGGCCCTTATTCTTCGTTCTCTGATTTCTGCTTGAAAGAATTGAAGATCAGGTCAAACAGTGCTTGCGTACTGAATTTGATTAATGTCGGTGCCTTTGACAGATTTGGGTACCATAAGCGTGCTTTATTCAATTTTTATTCTGAGTGGAGTAAGATCAAGTCAAAATACAAGCATGCTAAAGAAGAGAAGACACTCCCAATCATAAAGAGTTTGTGGCGCGACTATAAAAATGATGGTGAATATACGTTTGTAGAACTAAAATGTTTAGAGAAGAGTTTAATCAGGTTTAACATTTTATATAGATATCCTGACGAGGTGAAGCGCAAGATTGACTATTTAGTAAAGAATGAAAAGATAATTTCTTTTGTCGAAGCAGATTCAGTTTCAAGGGGATTCTGTATAGAAATAATTTCAAGTAAGCTTCATATAGACAAGAATGATAAAGAAATGAAGTTTTTGACTGTCCTAGATCACGAAGGAAATAAGTTAGAAGCGATAGCATTCTCTGGTGAATACAGGAAGTCTAAGGAACAGCTGGAAAGAAAGAATTATGAAGATAACTTCTACGTAGTGTATGGACATCTTAATCCCAGAGGAGAATTGGTAATTGATTCTAAAGGGACGAGAAAGATTTTTACTTCTCTTGAATCTTTATAAAATATTTGAAACATTTTAGAGATTGTGTCTTTTATACTAGTATAGATGAGAAAGATGTTAAATTCTTTAACGAAGGAATAAAAGATGAATCATCAAGAAGATGTAAAAGACCATGTTATAGAATTAGATGAGGAGCTTAAGGATTTAATTTCTGAGGCTTCTTCTGTAGTTCCCATCAGACTTCATAAGAGGGTTTTCACGAAACTTGAAGTCAGTGAGATGAGGACGATGTATGCACTCTTCTTCAGATCGGCCACTACAGATTATGAAAGGAGGATTATCCAGAAGGCTTTCGTCGAGGTTATTGTAGAAATGAAGCATTTCGAGGGGAAGTATGGGCGGAGTAAAGTCGTTAAATTGCTTTACGGGGAAACTACAACTTACCCGGAGGTACAGGAAGATTATCCGAGGTGGAAAGATAAGGTTCCAGGGTGGAGTGTTAAGATAAAATCCAAGATAAGGTACTTAATAGAACAAGCAAAGAAACCATGAGGAGAAGTTAATGGATGAAGATAGGAAGAAAAAAGTTGATTCATTAAGGGAAGCTTGCGGGACACTTCCAAGCAAACCAGTAGGGCAAGAGACGAAGGTATTTTTTGGGTGTGAGAAGTTAGAAGTCGAAATGATCGATGAGCCTAAGAATCCGTATAAAGCGATCTTTGCTATGGCAACCGCTACGTGGGGAAACGATCTATATCAGAATAAGTGGCCAAGGATGAACCCCATTAATAGGTATCGCGTAGTGCTGAGTACTTTGCAAGGAAAGGCACTTCCAATGGGACTGGAGGGTCCGAAGTATACTTTCCGTGTGACAGGGTTGCCAAGACATTGTTTTGATCAAATGGCTAGAACAAGAGTGGGTGCAGCTTTCGGGTCTATTGGTAGCAGGGATAATTGTAAGCTTGATACGAGCTTCATCTTGTACTCACAGTATCGGAATATGGATGATGATTTTTTGGATGCGATTATGCATCACTTTGAGATTATAAAAGACTTGTATTTCCAAGTAGTAAATGAGGAAAAGGAATCTTGGCAGATTGCTAGATCATTCTTACCGATGTGTTACCATCATCCTTTTCATTTCAATCAGAACCTTCTCAGCTTGATAATGCAATCGAAGAGACGCTTATGTTTTGCAGAAGAAGAATTTATTTGTGGGTTGCATTGGTACATAAAGAACATGTTTGTGGTAAGGGGCATGAGATTGATCGCCGATTTTATGAGGCCTGCTTGTGATTCTGCTAAACGTTGCCTGAATTCGAAAGGGGATGGCAGCGAGTTATTCGGCCAGTTATTTGCTGGGTGTCGTAGGTGGATAAGGAAAGGAGATGAGAATCGAGACTATTGCGAGTTTAATAAAAGTTGCTCAGATATAGACTCTTTAGAAGATCAGTTAGGCTTTGAGATACCAGAGCCAAATTATTATATCAATTATCAGCCAGATGAAGGGAGTTACCGACTGTTAGGCAGTCGAGATAAATATTATTTTGAGGAGGATTAAAGAGAATGAGCAAGAAGAAACCAGTCAAGAAGGGGCCTCAGAAGAAGGGTAAGAAAGCTTCTCCGAAGAAGGAGCCAACTTCTGTTAATTATACAGAGATGGCTAAGAAATTCTTCAAGACGTCGAAGGATCGGGAGAAGTGCATCGCGCATCTGACTAAGAATGGTTGTAAAGGCCCAAAGATAGTCGTCGGTCAGGTTGCCAACAAGCTGGGTCTCCCGAAGTCTAAAGGGTTTATGGACCTGGCAAGGGAAGTCTTGGATAAGAATCCAGACCGTGCTAAAGCGATAGCCAAATTGGATTCGTCAGGATGTAATGCTTCTGCAATAATCGTTGGATTAGCCTGTAAGGAGCTGGGGATCGAAAGGCCTGCGAAAAAAAAAGTAGTAGGCAAAGTAAAGGTAAAGCCGGTTCAGAAGAAGAAGGGTACCAAGAAGCCACCGGCAAAAGGCAAGAAGCCTCCAAAGAAGCCTCCAAAAGTAGAGGAAGAGTTCGAGGAGGAAGGGGAAGAGTTCGAAGAGGAAGGGGAAAACCTGGAAGACCTAGAGGAAGAAGATTCGGACGGCTTCTGAGGGTTAAAGCTGAGAAAGTTTTTCCGGCGTTGGAAAAGAGAGGATACGGGAAGTCTCGACGGGGTCATATTTTCAAGGATTATGGAGACTTCTACGTTTCTCTCTCTTTCCGAGGCGAGAATGGTATCTTGTCTGCATTGGTAATTTATTTTCGTGATTTTGATAACAAACTGTTTCCTGTGAAGAAAGGAAGGTCGTCTGTTAGAAATTATTCTAATCGTAGAGGACATTTAGTATATAATATTAAAACATGGGATTCTGTTTTTGCGCTAATGAAAAAGTGTAAATTGATTAATCTATCTTACATTGGAAAAGCTAAGAGAGATATTTCTTGTTTGGTAAAGTTTGAGGAGGAAGATGATGGCTCCTAAGAAAAGAATTGTTAAGAAAATAATTGAGTTTGATGAAGTAAGGGTATTACTTCCAGATGATTCGATTCTTAAGGCGTCGATTTCAGAAGAGCTTCTTATAAATAAAGATGTTCCAGCAGACCTCCTTAGGAATATGGCAGAATGTGGTGCTAAGTATTCTAGGTGGGGAGTTGTGAGAGCAGACTTACAATCTTACTTAGAATTTTTAGAGGATGAGTTTGATATATTTATGAAGGAAATAATGAGTACGGCAAGGAAAACGTTAGGAAAGGTAACAGAAAGTGCAGTTTCAGAAAAGGCTATATTAAATAGTCAACTTGAATATTTGAAGAAAAAGAAAGAGATGCGTAAAGCGAGGAAAGCAATAGAGAAAATAAAGCGTATAATGCGTTCTCTGGAAATAAACTCAGAAATGACTAGGTCAATTAGCGCACGTTTGAGAAAGGAAGCAGAGATAGGTGACCCAGAGGATGCAGTGATAAAGAAGAAAGGGAATCTTAAAAATTTTTAATAGGAGGTTTTATGTCTAAGTTATCAAATGATGAAGATCGAGCAAGAACTAAAGCATCCCGTGGGAGTATGGGAGGTACAAAGGTCCTTAAAATAATAGAAGGACACACCTTTATTCTTCTTCTTACTGAAGAGTATGAAGAAGGTTTTAATCATTGGGTGAAAATATTCCTAGAAGGAAAGAAAGAACCAAAGATCTATAAGAGGACTTGTCCCGGTGGTTTAGAAGCGAAAGGATGGGCGCCAGACGAGTGTTCGTTGTGTGAGTTATCAATGGCTCAATTTGATTTAAAGAAAGCAGCTAAGGAAGCTAGTGACTCAGTTCTTGCTGAGGAATACAATGATAAAGGCAATGACTTGCGCGCTTCTTATTCGGCAGTTTTTCCGGCGGTCAAGTTTGCAACCCTTTCAAGCAGAAAAGAGGTTAAGAGTGCGAAGGGTAAGACTAAGACAGCGAAAGTTTATAGGCCTGACTATGTTGACTTTCAGATCGGGAAGGTAATGTTGACACATGCCCAGATAACGAAGTTAATAGATCTAGTTGAGGATGATGCTTACCCCCAGATTGAGGAAGGGACAGATCTTGCTGTGTTTGTGTTAGACTTTGTCAAAGAGAAAGTAGGGGATAAGAAATTTGCTGAGCTTACGAAGATTATTCCGTCGAAGAAAAAGTCTAAGTTCGAGTTAGAAGAGGAAATCCCTGATCTAGGTGATGAATTTGAGATAGAGGATGACCTGGAGAAGATAGTTGCTCTTTATAATGGCGAAGAAGATACTGAGGGTGATGAGTACGAGGAAGAGGAGCTAGAAAAGGACACTGGCAAGAAAGATGGAAAGAAAAATCAGGCGAAAGATGAAGGAGAAGACGACTTCTAAGGATGCCTACTTTTAGAGAAACGTTCGGAGAGTCAGCGATTGATTTCGCTTCTATTTCTAAGAGCGATATTAAAGAAAGCTTTATAAGCACTGGCTCTCGGACTTTGAATAGAATATTAACAGGGTATTCGGATGTAGGTATAGTTCGAAGTCGGATTTATGAATTATATGGCACAGAGGGATGCGGTAAGACGACGCTGACATTAGAATCGATTGTTTCTTGTCAGAAGAAAGAGGGTAAGGCAATGTTTGTGGATGCAGAACACGCGTTAGATATAGAATACGCAGAGCGGATAGGAGTTAATTTCAAAGCTCTAGAGTTCGGCCAGCCAGATTGCGGTGAAGAAGCAATGGAAATGATGCTTTGGGGAATAGAGAATGAATTTGATTTGATAGTCGGTGATTCAGTTGCAGCTTTCACTCCAAGGGCAGAATTAGAAGGAGAGATGGACAAAGACTTCATGGGAATACATGCCAGATTGATGGGAAAGGGTTTGAGGAAGATAGTATCAAAGCTGGGAAAGAAGAATCCATCTGCGATCATATTCATAAATCAGATTAGGTCTAAGATAGGTGTTATGTTTGGTAATCCGGAAGTTACTCCGGGAGGTAGAGCATTAAAATTCTTTGCGAGTGTACGAATAGATCTACGTGACCCGAGAGGTCAGAAAGTCGTTGAAGGTGGAGAAGAGGTAGGGAAGGTTATTAATGCTAAGACTGTAAAAAATAAGATATACCCTCCTTTTAAGAAATGCAAGATTCATCTAACGTACGGCCACGGGATTGATAGAGGAAAAGATTTGGTGCAAGCACTAGTAGATGCTGGCTTAGCGGAAGCCACTAAAAAAATGGTGAAACTCTCTGGTGGGAAGCAGATGAATTATTCTACTTTTATAGAGAGAATGAGATCAGACAAAAAGTTTCGAGAGAGAATCTTAGGCAAATTATCAGGGGAGTAAAATGGATGAATTTGTAGCTGGGGAAATCTTGAACTTTAAGCCTGGAGGACAACAAGTTGAATTTCAGAAGCTTTATCTGTATACTTCAGATGTAGGTTGGTATGCATACGTAAAATTCTTAATTAATAGTAATCAAGAGATAGTGAAGATATCAGACTTGGAAAGACCAAAACCATCTGGGGGCTCGAAATGAAAATAGGGTTGAGTGCAGACTGGCATATAGACAACATGAGTAGAACATATCTAGTAAAAAACGTATCCAATCGTGAGCTGGATATGGATAAGCAAGTTTGGTTTATGTTAAAGGAGTGTATCAAGAGACAAGTAAAATATTTCATCATAGCAGGTGATCTATTCAATAAAACAACTGTGAATGGATATTGGTTCAACAGAGCTATTAAATATTTGAGGAGCTTTACCGACGCTGGAATTCACGTAGTTGTTATACCGGGTAACCACGAAGTCAGTGAATCTGGTGTACCGTTAACTAATACTTTGAGAGAGTTACGAAATGATATGATAAGTGTTTACAATGAGGTCGGTTCAATGTTTTCTTCTGGAGCGTCTTTCTTCTTAATCCCCCATATCAGGAGAGAAGCGTTTAAGGATTATAAATCATTTACTGAATTTGTTAAAGAGAAATGGTTAGCCAGAGTAAGATCAAAGCATGGAACTGTTGTAATAGGGCACTTCGAACCTAAAGGCTCGCTTCCAGGAGCAGAGAGGGAAATGTTTGCTGGGACTTCTAGAATATTGGATACTATGATGTTCAGGAATTCTGTAGTATTCAGTGGTCACATACATACACCTCAAAAAGTGGGTAATATGTTCATTGTAGGTAGTCCTATAAGATTCAGTTTAGGAGAATGTAAGGAAACTAAGAGGTTTATCATATATGATACAGAGAAGAAAAAGGGAGAGACGATAGATTTAGATTGTCAACGAATGTATAAAATTCATATTGATTTCGTTACCAAAGACAAAGTAGAGTTTTCGGAGGAGAAAATGAAGAAGTATAGAGAAGTGATAGTCGGTATATCTGTCGAGTCCAGCAAAGAGAATAGGATGAAGATTGTTTCTAGAGATATTATATCTGCTTTTGAAAAAGCTGGTGCTCAGGTAATTTCTTATGAGGTCAAGACCCAGAAAGAAGACACGAGTAAAACTAAGAAAGGGGATAAGCTTTCTATGACACCAGTATCGCTCTTTGTGCGAACTACTAAGAAGATAGTTAAATCTGATGACAGAGTTCCTGGTATACTTAAGATGGGAAAAGTAATTTTAGAGGATTTGGAGGGTTTGGATGATTAAGAGTTTAGAGATAGAGAATCTTTTTTCGATAGAGAAAATTGTCCTGAATAATCTAGATGAAGAGGATGTCATTGGGATAACAGGCTCCTATGAAGGTAAAGAAGGTTATTCAAATGGCTCAGGTAAAAGTGGGGTAGCAGAAGCGATTTATCTAGCGATGACAGGAAAGCACAGGTATAAGACTGATATAGAAGCTATAAGAATAGGAGAAGATTTCCTTAGGGTCAAGATGATTCACGTTCATAAGAATAGTGAGCTCTCGATTGAGAGAGTTCTTAAGAAGAAGAAAAATCAGAGATCCACTTCGGCTTATGCAGAAGTGTGTTTGAATGGTGAGATAAAGGCTACAGGAGTAGAGTCATCCCAATCTTTTATCAATAAATACTTCGGAGTAACTCCTGAGGATTTTGTGAACTCACATTTTTTCCGACAAAGAGAATATGATGCTCTTTTAAAGACGAGGTCAACAGAGAGGATAAAGTTTCTTCAAAAGTTTTTCAAGTCTTATATATTTGATCAGGCTAAGAAACAATCAGGGAAAGAGCGGCTGGAGTTGTTAAGTGAGATCAAATCTTTAGAAGCAGAGATTAAAACTTCAGAGGAAGAGAAGTCTTCAATGGATAAGACGGCTTTGAAGAACAGAATGACAAGCAGTAAAGAAAAATTAATAGCTTTGAAAGAGAAGAGAAAGAATACAGAAAAGAAGTTAGAGGCTGTTAGGAAGCGGCGTGAAGGAGAGTTGAAGAGAACAGCAGAGAGTAAATCAAACCTAGAGAAGTCAAACGAACTAAAGAAGCGGATAAAGGAAATAGCGGAAAAACGTAGTAGGTTGAGGATAAAGCGTAATGGAATATTAAAGAGAATGGCAGAAATAAAATGTGATTTATCTGGAGTCACTTCTTCTATATTAGAAGTTCCAGAAGCTGGTTGGAAGGAAGAGGATGACGAGAGAATATCCGGGCTTTTGACGAGGAAAGAAGGGCTTTTGGTTAAGATAGAAGTAAACAAGCAAAAGATAAAGACAGCGGAGGATTACATTCGGTATATCACCTCAAAAATGTGTCCTATGTGCAATCAAGAGATCTCAGAGGAATTCAGGAAGTTACATTCCTTGGTAAAGAAGAAGGAAGTGCGCCAAATTCAAGAGAAAAACAAGGATTTGGAGGGTCAGCATAATGAAACAATCAGTAAGTGGACCGCTCTAACTTCTCGGAAGCAAGAAGAGGAGAAGATGGACAAAAAAAGAATGATCTTAGATACAGAGAAGAGGAAATTAGAAGCGGTAATTTCTAGTGAGAACAATCTCTCAGATGCGATTTCAGACCAGGTGAAGGAATTAAAAAGTAAAAGTGAGGAATTGATAATTAAGAAGGACTCGGTGGTAGTTATATCGATTGATACTGGTTTAATCGTAAAATTGAACTCAGAAGGAAAGAAACTAGAGATAAAAGTGAGTGACCTGAACGAATTGATAGAAGAGGAAAGTGTGCATTATGCGAAGCTAGAGAATACAATTCAAAGATTGGAAGAAGTAGTGAAGAGGCTGAGAGTTGCTAAAAAGAATGAGAAGATAATGCGCCAGAGTATAGCGGATCATTTTACCTTAGAAAGCATATTTGAAAAGTGTAAGCTGGAAGTAGTGACCGTGGGATTAAAAGAAATAGAAGAAACTGCGTGTGATATTATTCGTCAAGTCGGAGCGGTTCAGAAAGAATTGGAGTTTGATACGCAAAAGGAGACGCAGAAAGGTATTTCTTATGATTGTCTGGATATATATTTGATAGACGGAAAAGGAAAAAGAAATGTTATGGGGTTATGTGGGGGGGAATGGTATACGGCGGCTTTTTCTATTCGAGCGGCGATGGCAAAATATAAGTTAACGCGGATGAATTCTAAGGTAGACTTTATGATATTGGATGAGATTTTTGGTGCTTTAGATACTAACTCTCGTCAAGAATTAGCGGCTGTTGTAAATATGTTTAAGAATGATTTTTCTCAAGTATTCGTTATCTCCCATACTGATTTGAAAGATACAATAAGCAATGTGATACAAGTAGAAATGGGTAAAGATGAGATAACAAGAATAAAGGAAGACTAAAGAATGAAGTGTATAATGTGTGATGAAGAGGCAAAACAGGAAATCTGGGTGGGTTATTCTATGTGTGGTGAGTGCGTTGGAAAGTTGGATACTCTATCTATGTTTCAGTGTTATATGCTTAGCGGAGAGGCAGGGATTGTAAGAGCTTTGGAGGATATTAAGAATGGAAGAAAATGTGCAAGTGGAAAATAAAGGCATTCATAGATCGCTGTGGGAGTAGGTGTAAATTATGGGAGTAGATTGTTATCTATTTGATGGAAAGAAGTATCACAGTTTAGAGAAGTATCACGGTTTAGATAGGTGGTATGTATTCGATAGTTTCTTTGATAGTAAGAAAAAATATACAAAAGAGGAAATGGTTGAAAGGTTTAATAGAATAATAGATTTAGTAAAACTTACTTCTGATATAGAATGGGACGATGTTTTTATGAGTGATAAAGATTATTATATGCGTTTGGTCATGAAAGCAAAAGAGATAGTCGAGAAGTCTGATTCTGATTCGTTTACTTTTTTTACTGATGATAAAATGCCAGATGAATTTTATGAGCCGAGAAAGGAAACAGAGAAGAATGGAACTGAATCTTGAAGTATTAAAGAAGATTATTGGCAATCTTTCATTGCAAGGTGTCAAGGATAAAGATGTGATAGTTATGTTAGAAGTTGATGGCATAGCAACTTCTGATATCTACAGAATTGGTTATGAAATAGTCTATGAAGCAGATGGAAGTGTAAATTCAGGAATATTTAAGATTGATGGAGGTGAGAAATGAAAGCGATATTAGAATTTGACCTTCCGGAGGATAATGATGAGTTCACTTTGGCCACTAGTGGGAGGAAGTACTATCTCTCCTTACTTGACATAACTCAAGAACTGAAGACTATGGTCAAACGGGAGACGCTCCCGGATAAGATTACAATGGCAAAGGACCCTTATGAAGTTGTTGAATACGTCATGGGTCGTGTATGGGAAATAATGGATGAACATAGTGTGAGTTTGGATGAGGTAAGTTGATTCGTGAAAAATGAATTAGGGGAATATACGAAAACTATATCAGGAGGAGGAAATAAGGAGATGTTACCACCACATGTAGCAAAGGCAGCAGAAACACTAAAAGCCTCAAAGGTGATTTTGGATGATATGTACAAACACAAGCAGGAATATTCCGCTGTTGATTTATCCTGGAGGTGTTTGGATATATTAAGAGTTTTGAACTCAACAATGATTAGTCTGGTAGAAGAGGATCTAGAGGATGAGGATCAAATGCCGGATGAAGAAGAAAAAGAGAAGATGCCGGTTGAAGGGCCGGTTGAAGGTGACGATCGTCTGACCCCAAAAGAAAAAGAATTTCTCGATCCAAAATCAGAGGAAAAAGAGGATCAGTTCCTGGAAGACTTCTCCGAAGATTCCGTGGAGACTGTCGACGAGCCTGATGAAGAAAAGGAACCTCCCAGCGATGATGTTCCGGAAAGACATTACGATCCAGGAGATCAAGACGTCCCAGAGGTGGAACAGCCCACTGAAGAGGATCGAGACGTGCCAGAGATAGAACAGCACACTGAGGAGGATCAAGACGACGATGACTTCTTAGAGGAAGATGATGAAAGCATTGAAGAGAGAGAGTAGGTGGCGAGATGCTCTTATTGAGCGTAGTGATGGAAGATGTGAATATTGTGGGCAGGATGGATGTGATCCTGCCCATGTTATCCCTAGGGGTAGGCGGAGGACAAGTTCGTTCTGGAAAACGGCTTATACCTTTGCCGTCCTTGCCACATAAAATTCGACTTGAGTAGGAAATTTTTCACTTTGTTGGTTAGGGTATTAATAACCACGACAAGGTATGAGATGTTAAAATTAGTGAGAGACGGTAAGATATCTATAGAAGATGGATGTTTTACTGAAATAAAATAATAAGGAGAAATAAAATGGATTTAGAAACAAAAGAAACTAAAAGACAAATTGATGTAGAATTAAAACACTTAGAAAATGTTGCTAATAAAGCAATAGAAATATCAAGTGATTTGGAAATTAAACTTAAAAGAATAATGATGCCTATTACTGAAGGTACCGGCGATGAAGATACAAGTGAATATAAAGAAGTGTGTGATATTGCACATAGTATATGCTTATTAAAAGATAAAATTTTAAGTAGTAATGAAAAATTTTATAATATAATTAACAGAATTGAATTATAAAGTAATAGAATTAATTTTTTAAAGTGGTATAAAATAAAATAAGAAGGAGGGCTCAATGGAGGAGTTTCCGAAAAATGAGGACGAAAGTATAGAAAGAGAGAAGGCAACGTTTATGGATACCGAGAAAGGGGAAGGAGGGTATCCTCCATTGGCTGGTTCCTGGGATGAAGGCGAAGGGGAAGCATGGAAACCTATGGATCCAGTTATTAGTAAGGGATCTTATGGATTTGAGAGTAATAAAGAGTATCAAGAGTATTCGGAGCTCTATGAATCGGCTTGGCTTTCGAGAATAATTCGGTTTGAAATTCCTCCATCACTTAAAGTACTGATGTTAGAAAAGAAGACCGAAGGGAATATTAAATATGCTAATCAATCGTTTCAGAAAAGTATAGAGAATACTTTTCGTGTAGACATTAAGAGGCATGTGTTTGATGAGTTAGCAGATATACTGAATTATTTGTTTCATTGGCATATATGCGTTTCATTTTTAGGACATAAGAGGGAGTTAGAGTTTGTTGAGGCAACGACACGAAGTTTGATCAAAATCTATTGCTGTTTCCCCGATAGAACTTCAGGGGGAGGGGTAGAGAACAAGGAAAGGGAGAATGAGAGGAAGACAGGTTAAAGCATTAAGGAGAAGGTTTATAAAACAGTTTGATTCCTCTCAACGGAGTAACTACGCTTGGAGAAAGTATAAAGGAATTTTTCTTGCATTCTCTGATAAAATGAAGCATGCAGCAACAAGAGATTATTTATTACCTAGATCCGGTCGAACGCAATTAATCTTTCCGGGAGGGGGAAGGTGAGTATAATAGTATTCAATCCCTTCAAAGTGTGTAGTGACTATAGATATGAACAAAACATGAAGTATCTAGTTGATGGTTATCTGTGGGTTACAACAGGAAAGTCGATTAAAGGGTTGAACTATTCCCCGATGATGCGGGAGCCTGTTGTGAAGGTAAAGAAAGGTGGGAAATCAGGTTGGAAGAAAGGTAGGAAGCGCTCGGGAAAGAGAGGTATGGCACTAAAAAGGGGTAAGTAAGATGAAAGGAAAGGGAAGAGACCGACGACTAGAGAAGCTCATGAGATGAGGATGTTAAAGTCAGAAGGATGGGCATTAAGGGAAATTGCTGAGAAATATGATGTGTCGATATCTTGTGTAAGTAGAGCATGTCGATACGAAACTCATAGGTATTGAAGGGAGGGGTTATATGACGTTATATGAGTTAGAATGTTATAAAGATGCCGACGGGTGCTTTGTGTGTACTGAGCCTATGTTCGACCGATTCAAAGATAGGGAGACCCTGAGTTTGAATTATCAAGGGCGACAGATGTCCATAGGGCGTTACTTATATTGGATGGAATACCATGAACACCCCCTTGGCAGAATGGTACGTAAATGTGGGAACCATAAATGTATAAATCTCGATCACTTCGAAGAGTGTGGTGCAAACTCGTCTGGAACCATCTCCTTGTGTGTAGGGTGTTTTAATATGATAATGAGAAAGGGTTGGAAGCAGGCGTATTGTTCAGCGCTAGAGCTGAACAATGGGCAATCTATTGATATTGAGGAGCTGTTTGAGGATGGTGGTCTCATTAAACCTTGGTGCCGGTGTTTTGAGCCTATGGGAGAGACGAAAGGTATAGTACTAGAAGAGATGAAACAGAATTTGTTAGAAGTGTGTTGATATGGAAAGAGCGATTGAAGTCAGTTTGAATGGTGATTTTAGGTACAAGGCTTTATGATTTGAATACAGGGGAGTTTGTTATGTCCAGGACTAATTGGAAGGGCCTCGAAAGAAAAGTAGCAGGTGATTTGGGAGTAGAGAGAAATAGCAAGAAGTGTCAGGGCGAATCAGGCCCCGATGTGATAAAGGATTTTGGAGACTTCAGAGTTATAATAGAGTGTAAGAATAGGAACTCGGTGGACGTGGATAAAGATCTCTCGCAAGCTGAAGAATATTGTAATCAAGAAAGAGATATACCCTTACTAGTTTTCAGAGAGACTGGTAAAAAATCGATTGATGTGTTCATAAAATTGTCTTATTTTAAGAAGTTATATAAGAAAGTGAAAGAAAAAGGTTCTCTTTTCGCCGAAACGGTATTACAATTAAGATATGAAGACTTTGTACGAATGATGAAGGATTTGTGAGATGAAATTGAGTGACAAGGTTAAAGCGAAGAACAAGAATGAGAACTACGATCTAATAGTGCTTGATGGGAAGAACTTAAGTTTTAAGTACTTTTACGGTATGATTAAATTAACAAACGATAAGGGCGAGAAGACAGGTTTATATCACGGATTCCTTTCTGCCGTTTTAAAGTTGAAAATAGATAATCCAGGGGTGAGGGTCGTCGTTGCATGGGAGGGCGGAAAGTTAGTAAGAGATGAGATGTTGGATGAGTATAAAGGGGACAGGAAAAAGAAGCACGATGAACTCCTGATGGCGATTTCGAAACTAAAGAAGATGTTAGGTGCGATCGGGATAGAGCAGAAATACATACCCGGGTACGAGGCGGACGATGTAGCATCTTGTCTGTGCGTTTCGAACCTAGGCAAGAAGACCCTCTTGATATCAACAGATAGTGATTGGCTGCAGATGATGCATGAGGGTTGCAGCATAAAGGTTAGAGATAAAGTCTGGACTTATTCCCAACTTTTGAAGAGAGAAGGTTTTCCACCGGAAAGAATTCTAATTTATAACGTGTTGAAGGGTAGTCACAATAACGTAAAAGGTATACCTTTCTTTCCGACGGATTTAGCAAGGAAGTTAGCGAAAGGCTCTAGTTGTTTAGAGGATCTATATGCTAGTCGCCCTAGTGATAGTGTAGAGTTGAAATGGATAGCTTATTTGTGTGAGCATAAGAGTGATGTAGAATTTAATTATAGAATAATGAAGCTAAGGAAGAAGGCCAAGTTGGAGGATATTCCATGTCGAAAAGTGAGTTTAGCAAAACTGAAAGAAGTGTTAATCAAGAATCAACTATTTCAGGTGATGAAGTTGATGGAAAGGGTAAAAGCGTAGAGAGAAGGAGTCTGAAGTTTGGTAGCATTGAGTTAAGTGTATTGGAACCAACATTCGATGCTTTACATGGAATCAAGAGGGGTACGGATGTTGATATGGGTAGGGCAATCAGTTTTTTGTTAGATTGCGGTGCTGTATTCTATTCTCATTTAACCAGTTCAATTAAAAGTTCTCTAGAGGAGATAAAGAAAGAGAATGCTTCTTATTGAGTTAGAAGTACAATCACCAGTTAAGACACCGCATACATATTATGCAAGAATTCTTATCGTACAAGCATGGGAAAGGTATCTGATTTCTTACGTAGGAATTCAGTCAGTGGATGGAAATGAAGATGCTGAATACACTTTTATTTTTTATGGTAAAGCAGGGGGGTCAGTCGTAGTTAGATATTATCTACCTGATTCTATTGTAAAGGAGTTTGGGCTTAATAATTTAAAAGAAATAATTCCTTATTGGTCTAGCTATCGTTTTATACCAGAAGAAGAAAAATATTCACTGGCGACAGTAGCTCTTTCTAGTGGAGGAGAATAAATGGATGCGGTTAAAATTTCAACAGTTGAGAGTGGGTCTAAGAAAAAGAGTAGAAAGTTCTTGGGGTTGATAATAATCTTTGGTGTCTTGTTAGGAAGTTTCATTCTTTCCCTTTTGGTAGGTATTACCCCTGATATCATGAGTGTCTTTTTCCGTTCTATTGTATTCTCTTTTGCTGGATTTGTTGGTACCAACATGGGTATAACGGCAGTCGCGGTTGCTGTTACTAAAGACAATGATATTCCGGAAAGTGTAAGGTGGGGGAATAAATTTACTGGTTTGATCTTGGTAACGATATTATTATTGGTCGCTATGATAGTTTTTAGGTTGGTCGGCGGTTTAGGATGGGTTACCCTTTTAGAAAACCAAGCGGACTATTATACTTCTATTTGTAGGTATACAGTTTATGGGTATCTAGCGTATGTAGGGGGTAATGCAGGAATAACGATTTCTGCTATTGCAACTAACAAATTAGGAGTATGAAGAACTAGGAGATAAATTTGGCTCACAAAAAAATATCGGAGGGATGAATATGAATTTTGTAAAGCATAATTTACTTTCTATGTTGTTAATAGTGTTTTTAGTTTTTGTTCTTTTCCGAGTTGAGCAGTTAAAGAAACCGCCGGAGATTGAGGTGATTTACGAAACAGAAGTAATAGAGGTGAAAATTGCCCCAGATGTCCTGTATCGCGAAGAAATTACAGTGGTTATTGAGAAATACAGAGATGTAGGTCAATTAGATAAGATAGTCCATTTTTATAATGGGTTCGTGAATAATATGGAGTTGACTTATTTAATCCTTGGCGCTTCTCATTTATATAAGATCCCTCCGAATGTTCTCTTTGCTTTGATATTTGCGGAAAGTAACTTTAAGGAAGGGGCTGTTAACGGTGATGGAAATAAAGATGGCTCGGCCGATTATGGCTTACTTCAGCTTAACAGTAGAGTTTTTAAAGGTTATACGAAAGATCAGTTGATGGATAGGCATCTGAATTTAATTCTGGGCTCCAAACATCTTAGACAGAGATATGACCAGTACGGAACTTTCGATGAAGCGATAATGTACTACAATGGTTTTAGTCAAGGAGCTGTTAAGCATCAGGCCCGAGTCTTATCTAAAGAACGAGAGTTAGACAGAGCATTTAATATGTCAGGATTGGCAAGCGCGTTAGAGTAACCATAGTTCGTATAAGGTAAGTGA
>LAZR01001039.1_pt1 | contig 18615 bp, 23 predicted proteins | sample 329461 | NCBI WGS metagenome assembly LAZR01 (sample SAMN03002196, study PRJNA259156) | marine sediment metagenome | biome: sea floor; feature: Hydrothermal impacted sediments; material: marine sediment; isolation source: Loki non-amplified sample from Loki's castle hydrothermal vent sediment ...
TACTGAAGGTGGAGCAAAAAGGCGGTATTGCTTGCCACACAGGAAGGCGCAGTTGTTTCTATCGTTCCCTGAAAAACGATCAGTGGGTGAGCGTGGAACCCGTTATCAAAGATCCGGATGCCATTTATGGCAAAAACTGAGGTATTGTCATGAGCGATGTTCTGGAAAATCTGACGCGGATTCTGGAAGCCCGAAAATTAGCGGATCCGGACAAGTCCTACGTCGCCAGCCTGCACGCCAAGGGCTTGAACAAGATTCTGGAAAAGGTCGGCGAAGAATGCACCGAAACCTTGTTGGCTGCCAAAGATGCCGAACATTCGGGAGACACCCGAGCGGTGATCAGCGAAACTGCGGATTTGTGGTTTCACAGCATGGTGATGCTTTCCAGCCTGGGGCTGTCCCAGAAGGATGTTGTGGACGAGCTGGCCAGACGGTTTGATCTTTCAGGCCTGGAAGAAAAAGCATCCCGTAGCCAGTGAGGCGCGGAGTAGACCACAAGGTCGTGTTCGCAGAAAAAGAAGTGTTCGCAGAAAAAGAAGTGTTCGCAAAAGGGAGTTTCCGCGAATCGTCTCCGGTAAAGTACACTGTAACTGACCGACATATTAAAATGAGGAACCCACAATGGGTATCAGTATCTGGCAACTTCTTATCGTACTGGGCATCGTCATTCTGCTGTTCGGAACCAAAAAACTCCGCAACATCGGCACCGATCTTGGAGGCGCCATTCGCGGCTTCAAAAAATCGATGAGCGACGACGATGCCAAGTCCGAAGACCCGGACTCCCTCGAGGGCCAGGCCGATGAACAGACCCGGCAGACGGCGGAAGAGAAGCCCGCAGACAAAACCAAAAGCTGAGACGAGACAGAATGTTCGATATCGGCTTTCTTGAGCTGCTCGTGTGCGGCGTTATTGCCCTGTTGGTGCTTGGCCCCGAACGGTTGCCGGCCGCTGCCCGTGCGGCCGGGCGCTGGATTGGTGGCGCCCGCCGCATGGTGAGCCAGTTCACGTCGGAACTCGACAGCCAGTTGAAAGCGGATGAACTCAGAAAAGAGCTGCGCGAGGCCGGTGACGTAGGCCTGGACGATGTGCAAAAAACCGTACGCGGGGCTCTGGACGAAGCCAAGAAGTATGAGCACATGATCAGATCGGACAAACCCGTCGGCAAATCAGAAACCGACAAACAGACTGTGAGTGACCAAAGTCCGCAAGACGACGCAAGCGCAGATTCGTTAGAGACCGAACCGGCTCTGCCAGACCCCGTGCAAACGCCGTCGGATAAGCCTTCATGAATGCAAAGATAGAGGATGAGAAGCCAGACCGTCAGAACACCCGGTCCGGACACCCGGAAATGCCCCTGGTTGAACACCTCCTGGAACTTCGTAACCGCTTACTGAAAATGGTTCTGGCCGTGGCGATCTGTTTCGCGGCTATTTACCCTTTTGCCAACGAGCTGTATCTCTGGTTGTCCGAGCCGATCCGGTCACTGCTGCCGATCGGGCAGACCATGATCGCAACTGATATCACCTCGCCGTTTTTCGCACCGCTCAAACTGGCACTGTTCTTGTCAGTGTTTGCTGCTATCCCGATTATTCTCTATCAGCTCTGGAGCTTTATTGCGCCCGGCCTCTATACCCATGAAAAACGTCTCGCTTTCCCGCTGCTTTTTACGTCCGTTCTCCTGTTTTACATAGGCGCTGCTTTCGCCTATTACGTGGTTTTTCCGCTGGTATTCAGTTTCTTCACATCCATAGGCCCGGAAGGCATTGTTGAACTGCCGGATATCAGCAGCTACCTGAACTTTGTGCTGAAGATGTTTTTCGCCTTCGGGGTCGCTTTTGAAATTCCCATCGCCACGATCTTGTTGATTTTAAGTGGCGCAACAACACCGGCAGACCTGGCGGCGAAACGGCCTTATGTGGTGGTCGGCTGTTTCGTGATTGGAATGATGCTGACACCGCCAGACATTATTTCCCAAACGCTTCTGGCGGTGCCCATGTGGATTCTGTTCGAACTGGGCATTCTGTTCGGTAAGTTGGCCAAACGTGAGGTGTCAGACCCGGACGTTGACGAGCCGCCCGCAGAATGAACCTGGCTTTGCTGTTTGATGAGGATTTTGTTGCGCCTGATCGTGTTGTTCTGAGGGGCCGCCGGCTTGAGCACATCCGTTCTGTGCTCGGCGTGTCCACGGGAGACCGATTACCGGTTGGTCGCGTGAATGGACGAATGGGTTTGGGCGAAGTGGTAAAGCTCACCGAGTCAGAAGCCGAATTGGTGGTGGTACTCGACACTGAACCCCCTGCCCCCCTGCCCGTCACACTCATCCTCGCCATGCCCAGGCCCAAAATGTTTCGTCGCATTGTGCAAACCAGCGCGACACTGGGCATCAAAAACATCTGGCTGATCAATAGCTATAAGGTTGAGAAGAGTTTCTGGCAAACACCCTGGCTGTCGGATGAGAATCTGCGGGAGAACATGACTCTCGGGCTTGAGCAGGCAAAAGATACCGCCTTGCCACAGGTACACATTCGCAAGCTGTTCAAGCCCTTCGTGGAAGATGAATTACCGGCGCTGCTTGAGGGTAAACGAGCGCTGGTTGCACATCCGGGCACCGCAACGCCTTGCCCCACACACGTGAGCGGGCCCACTGCGTTATGTATAGGCCCGGAAGGCGGCTTTACGCCTTACGAAGTGGAAAAGCTGGAGGAGGCCGGGTGCCAGAGCATACACCTGGGGCCGCGCATTTTGCGGGTAGAAACCGCAGTTCCTGTTCTCATCAGCCGGCTGTTTGACGCCTGCGCCTGATTCAGGACGCCTCTGATCTGGCTTCCCACATCCGCAGCAGGGGTGTAATCACCGCCACCAGCAACGCCCCCACCAACAAACCGATCAGGCCATTGGCCAACACAGGCACCAGCTTGGTTAACACGCCGCCATAATCTGAAGCGAAGTGGTGGATAGCGTCATAAACCGGCGGTATGCCGTGCACCAGAATGCCACCACCCACGAGGAACATGGCAATCGTGCCGAGAATGGACAATGTTTTCATCAGATACGGCGCAAGCCAGAGAATACCATTGCCCACCCGCTGGGCCAGCTCACTGTCTTTCTCGCTCAGGTACAAGCCGCCGTCGTCCAGCTTCACAATACCGGCTACCAGGCCGTAAACGCCCACCGTAATCATCACGGCTACCACCGCAAGAACCGCAAACTGCATGCCTATGCTCTCCCCGGTTACTACGCCGAGGGTAATGGCAATGATCTCCGCAGAAAGAATGAAATCCGTTCGAACAGCGCCTTTTATTTTGCGTTTTTCCAGTGCTTTCAGATCAACGTCGGGCTGTTTCAGAGCTTCGCTCAGCTCTTTCTCGTGTTGCTCATCGCCTTGGGAAGGCAGGAATTTATGCGCCAGTTTTTCAGCGCCTTCAAAACATAAAAACGCGCCACCGAGCATTAACAGTGGCGTAACCAGCCAGGGTGCAAAGAAACTGATCGCGACAGCGGCCGGCACCAGAATCGCCTTGTTAACCAGCGAACCCTTGGCCACTGCCCAGACGACCGGTAATTCCCGTGCAGGCTTTACACCGGTGACCTGTTGCGCGTTCAGGGCCAGATCGTCCCCCAGCACACCGGCCGTTTTCTTTGTGGCGGCTTTTGTCATCAGGGAGACATCGTCGAGAATGGTCGCAATGTCGTCGATAAGCGCGAGCAGACTGGTTCCTGCCATCAGTGCGGATCCTTAGTGGTGGTGGGCCGTTAGTCGGCGGCTAGTGGGCTCCTAGTGGGCTCCTAGTGGGCTCCTAGATAGTAAGGCCCATCGCTTCTGCTGCGATACGGTTTTTTACCGGGCCAAGTCGATCAAGCCAGCGCAGCCCGGTGTTTCTTAGCCATCTCACCGGCAACTCATCACGGCCAAATAGCTGCTTGAAGCCTTCCATAGCTGCCATCATGGTCAGGTTCTCACTCTTGCGGCGGCGCTGATAGCGCGCCAGCATCAGTTCGTTGGCGGGGCTCAAACCGCGATGTCTGGCCCCGGACAACTCCTCCAGCAAAACCCGAACGTCGCCGTACCCAAGATTGGCGCCCTGGCCGGCAAGCGGGTGAATGGTATGGGCGGCATCGCCTAACAGAGCAAAACCCGGCGCAACGTAGTCTTTTGCATGGCGTTGCCGCAGCGGGAAGGCGAAGCGCTCTGAGACAGCTTCAACAGCGCCGAGCTCTCTTTCAATGGTCCGCTCAAGTTCGGCCATAAACGCGTCATCATCCAGCGCCATCAACCGATGGGCTTCTGCCGTATCCTGCGACCACACAATGGAGCAGAAGTGTTCATCGCCGTTGTCCGTTAACAACGGCAAAAACGCCAGTGGGCCGGTTTGGGAAAATCGCTGCCAGGCTGTATATCGGTGGCTTTGGGCCGTGCGTACGGTACAGACGATGGCTTGCTGATCATAATCCCATTCGCGGGTGGGCAACCCCACCCACTGGCGCATTCGGGAGTGGGTACCGTCGGCTGCAACCACAAGCCGTGCGCCCAGTTTGCGGCCGTCCGCAAGCTCAACGAATCGCTGGCCATCCTCGTGCGAACAACCGGTCACCTGAACGCCATCCATCAACTCAACCGCACTGGTTTCCACCGACTCGAACAGGGCCCGAACCAGACTGCGGTTTTCAACAATGGTCCCCAGAGCACGAACCTGCAATTCGGCCGCATCAAAGTGAATCCGCCCGGTACCGTCTCCATCCCAAACGGTCATACCCTGATAAGCGCAATGGCGGCCGGCTGCAACGCTTTGCCACACTCCGAGCGACTCCAGTAGCCGCTGGCTGGCAAGGGATATGGCGCTGACACGCGGCTCAAAATCCGATACCTTCTCAGCGCGCTCGTCAACGAGTTCGGGCACCTGCAGCGCAGTGGCGCGATCACCGCTTTCGATTAGCCCGACATTCCAGCCTTGCCCGGACAAACCCAGAGCGAGCGCGGTGCCTGTCATGCCTGCGCCAACCACCAGAATATCGAACACTTTATTATCCATCATGTTATCGATCATGGTCACGGTACCCGCGCTGATTATTAATGACAGCGCGGCGCCCTCCGGTGCCCATGGCTTTGCGTGCGAACAGACGCTTGGCACCCGGCAACAGATCCAGCCCCACCAGCCCGACGTCTCTGGCGGCTGCCACTGGCGCCGTAGAATGGCCAAAAAGACGGATCAGCGAATCCGAGAATTGAACCGTTTGCTGCCAGTCCGGGCGGTGCAATTCGTGGTAACGGCGTAAAATCTGGAAATCGCCCGGCGACCGGCCCGCTTCGGCGGCTAATCGAAACTGCTCCACCAGCGTCATGAGCCCCCGCAATGCCAGGTTGAAACCCTGGCCAGCAACCGGATGCAAGGCGTGCGCAGCGTTGCCCACAAGCGCCACGCCCGGCCTTACAGGCTCATCAACGGTGGTCAGCGTCAGGGGGTAATGATGGCACTCACCGATTCGGGTAAACCGGCCCAGACGCCAACCGAACCGTGCCTGCAGCCGCTGGCACTTGTCGCCATCAGACAGGGCGAGAACCTCTTCAAGTTCCTCGTCGCTCAGGGTCCACACCAGCGCTGACTGATGGCCCGGCGTGAGCGCCGAACCGTGAGGCAACAAAGCCATAGGGCCGGCCTCGATAAAGCGCTCGAACGCCGAGAACTGATGACTATCGCTGGTGGATACATTGGCAATCAACGCGTTCTGATCGTAGCGTCGATGGCTGGCCTGAAAGCCAAGCTTTTCCCGCAGCCCGGAGCGCCCACCATCTGCAACGATCAGGCACTGTGCCGTTATTGAGCGGGTCGTCTCGCCTGTTTTAACGGTAACGTTCACGCCCGATTTGGCAGGCGCCATATCAACCACTTCAGCCGGCGCCTGCCACTGCGTGTTCGTTTCAAGCAGCGCCCGCATCAGGCATAACCCCATCCAGCGGTTATCCACCACGTAACCCAGAGCTTGCTGGCCATAATCGCCGGCGTTCAGCCGAGTGGCGCCGAAATGGCCCCGATCGGACACGTGAATATTACGGATGGGCGTCGCGTGTTCCGACAGTGTTGACCAAAGCTCGAGCTCTTCAAAAATAAGCCGCGAGCCCCAGGCAAGTGCTGTCGAACGGGCGTCATAGCTTGGCTGATAAGCATCGGGCAAGGCTTCCGCAGACAGCGGGAAAGCCTCAACGACGGTCACTCTCAGGCCAGGAGAAACCCTGGCAAGCGCCAGGGCCAACGTGGCGCCCGCAAGCCCGCCGCCGGCAATGATCACATCGGTATCGGTACCGATATTGCCAGCCGTATCGTCATCAGAATCGGAAGGTTTCAAAGGCTCATTCCGCCATAAGTGCTTCGATTTCGTCAATGGTCTTGGGCACGCCGTTCGTCAGTACGCGGCAGCCCTCTTTGGTCACCACGATGTCGTCTTCAATACGGATACCAATACCCCGCCATTTTTCATCCACATCGGTATTGTCCGGCGCGATATACAAGCCAGGCTCTACCGTCAGCGCCATGCCAGGCTCAAGCAGCCGCCATGCGCCGCCAATTTTGTAGTCGCCCACATCGTGCACGTCGAGCCCCAGCCAATGGCCGGTACGGTGCATGAAGAACGGTTTGAAGGCCTCATTGGCAATGGCGTCGTCGACCGTACCCGTCAATAAGCCCAGATCAATCAGTCCGCCGGTCAACACTTTCAAAGCGGCTTCGTGTGGATGATTCCAGTGATTGCCAGGGCGAACCGCGTCAATTGCCGCATACTGAGCCGCCAGCACCACGTCATAAAGCGCCCGTTGTTCGGCACTGTATTTGCCGCTGACCGGAAACGTGCGGGTAATGTCAGAGGCATAGCATTCCACCTCACAGCCTGCATCGATCAGCACCAGATCGCCGTCTTTCAGGGGTGCCGTGTTCTCGATGTAATGCAGGATACAGCCGTTAGTGCCGCCGCCAACAATGGAGGGATAAGCGGTAGAGCGGGCGCCGTGGTTCATGAAGGTGTGTATCAGCTCGGCTTCCAGGTTGTACTCGTGCCCCCCTTTACGTGCCCGCTTCATGGCGAGGCAATGGGCTTCGGCGCTTATGTCAGCTGCCCGGGCCATTGCCTTGATCTCATGGGCGCTCTTGTAAAGGCGCAAATCGTGGAGCAAGTGCTCCAGCGCCACGAACTCACCCGGTGGATGCGCACCGCTTCTGACTTTGCTGCGGATAACCTTGACCCAGTCCATCACACGGGTGTCAAAACCCTGATCTTTACCCAGCGGGTAGTACACCCGGCTGCGCCCTTCGATCATGCCAGGAAGGATATCGTCGATGTCGGATACCGGGAAAGCGTCATCCAGGCCGTAGCGTTCAATCGCGCCCTCGGGGCCCACCAGGAAACCATCCCACAATTCCTTCTCCGGGTGCCTCTCCTTGCAGAACAACACCGATTCACCGTGTTCACGGCCCGGAATCAGCGCCAATACCGCCTCTGGTTCACCAAAGCCGGTGAGGTACTGAAAATCGCTATCCTGGCGAAAGGGGTGCAGTACGTCCCGATTGCGAACACGCTCGGGCGCGGCCGGAATAATGGCAATGCTGTCTGGCGCCATGCGCTCCATCAGTTTACGACGGCGCTCGGCGAATTCCTTGACGGGTATAATAGACGACATAAACTCTCCCGCAGTGTGTGGCATTCTCAGTGTAGCGTTGGCGCATAGGGGGACGCCGGCTTTTCCGGAGGATTGAACTCGGTAAATACGGCCAGGGCCCCGAGCCGGATGTATTCGGTTATTTCGAGCAGTTGTTGCTCACTTTCGTGATCCGACGCCTCATCTTCGGACACCTGGCTGATGGCCACCATGTCTGCGATGAGTTCACGAATTTCGTCGGGCGCCTCGCCCAAAGACTCCCCGGCAGACAAAGCCATTCCCTCAAGAAAGCCGCGCACCCAGGCCACCAAGGCCTCTAGGCGCTGATCAAGGGCGTAGTCGTCGTCGGGCAGCAAGGGATGAAAACTCATGTCAGCCGACTTCAAAAACGCCAACGCCTGCTCGTAGGCGTCGTTCATGAATACTGAAAGATCGTCGGCCTCATCGGTTGCGCTTTCCGGCAACCCCATATGCTCGCAAACCATCGCCAACCAGTCCTGATCTTCCAGGCGAGAACCTGCGGCCAGGCGGCCGCAAAGAGCGCCATGAAGCTCAGAGGGGTGACTGAACGCTTTATGAGCCGTGAAAACATTCGCCCAGCGCTCGAATTCAGCGGCGTGGCCCGCATCGGCAGTGTCGTTTTCTGACATGAACCAAGACAATCCTGTGTTGTGGAATTAATGCGTCATCCTAACATTCAGACAACTTCAAGACACCTTTCAGGCGCCTCCAGGCGCTGGCCAGTTGATCTTCACAGGCCAAATTATTATTATGTTATAACATACCATTATTTTTAAAAGGACGAAGAATGCGTACCCCAACGCTTTTGGCGCTATCCATTACAATCGCACCTGTGAGCGCGCCTGCGCTGGGCGCAGACAGCCCGAGCTCGCACCAGCACGGGCACGCGGAAATGCAACTGGCATTCAGTCATAACCGGGTTGAGGTGATGCTCACGTCACCCGCTGCAAACCTGATTGGTTTCGAGCATGAACCTCGCTCACCAGAACAGCATCAAACGTTGGACAAGGTTACCGATTGGCTGGGAAAAACCCCGCTGGTCAACACGCCGGAAACAACCTGCACGGTGCAAACCGGCTCGGTTCAGCATGCGCTCGCAGGCGATCACGAGGAGCATGCGGATCACGAGGAGCACAGCAATGAAGAATCCGCACAGAGCGGTCCAGGGCGGCATGCCGATATCACCGTCACCCAGATTCTGACGTGCCCCGGGCTGGATAAGTCGGTTTCACTGACAACGCCGCTCACCGCCCGTTTCCCCAGCCTGGAACACCTCGACCTGGCCTGGGCGGGCCCCGATGGACAGGGCTCAAAACGTCTGGAAGAAGGCGAAGCCTCCTTCAAGCTGCGGCGCTGAGACTACTGTTCATACGGCTTAACGGCGTCTGCGCTCATCGAGTAAGAAGAAGTTCCAAACTCTGTTTCCGTGCGATCAATGGCCAGCGTGCCCTCAACCCAGACCGGATCATACAGGGCTTCCAGAGTGAACCCTTTTTTGTACTTGATGTGGATAATCTGGTTGGGAGGTGGGGGCGGCACATGAATGCAGGCGCCATAGTAAGGCACCAGAAAGAATTCCAGAATGCGCATGTCTTTGGTTGTTTTGAGCGGCACCACAAATCCGGGGATTCGGCCTTCAACGTTACCCATCTCCGGAACAACCCTGCCGGTCATGATTTCGTCGGGCAACAGAGGTGGGCCATCGCCCTCGTGCACCAGTTCTGGCATATTCTCCAGCAACGCGAGATCCTCGGCGGGCATCAGTTCCAACCAGTCAATGTCGCGCGGCTCTGACCGCGATCCTGACGGTGATTCTGACTGAAGCTCCGAGTGCACCGGCACAGAAACGCTCAACAGAAAAACCAAAAAAGCGGGGGATAGAGCCCGGAAAGGAACGCGTAACGAGTGAGGCACCAAGCATCTCTTCAAACAACTCTCCAAGCAATTTTCCAGAGAATTAACAGCCAGGCAAACGCCGGCGAATGACATTCAGACATAATACACGGGACACACAACAACCAACATGACCAGCCATTCAGAATCCGCTTCCCAGGGCGCGCCTGCGGCACTTGATGTCACAGACCTGACGTTTCGCTGGGACAAGCATCAGCCGGCCCTCACCTTTCCCGACCTTTGCCTGTCGCAGGGCAAGCATCTTTTTCTTCACGGGCCAAGCGGTTCCGGCAAAAGTACGTTCCTGAGCCTGATGGCCGGTATGCTTCCGCCAACCGGCGGCAAGATCAGATTACTGGGCACCGACATTCTCCCGCTAAGTGCCGGGAAACGCGATGGCTTCCGGGCCGACCATATCGGCGTCATATTCCAGCAGTTTAATCTGGTGCCCTACCTCACGGCCGAAGCCAACGTGACCCTGCCATGCAGACTCTCGTCACGGCGCCGGGCAGCAACAGATGAGGCCCCGGCGAGGGCGGCTCAAAGGCTGCTGACGGCACTCGCCATTCCCCAAAGCCATTGGAAACGTAAGGTGACGCAGCTCAGCATTGGCCAGCAACAGCGCATTGCTGCAGCGCGGGCGCTGATCGGTTCGCCGGAGATTATTCTGGCCGACGAGCCCACATCGGCGCTGGATAGCGACAATCGCGATCGCTTCATCAACCTCCTGCTGACCATGGCTGAAGCGCGCAATACCTCTGTGCTGTTTGTCAGCCACGACCGCTCGTTGGCTCAGCACTTTCACCATCAGCTTCAACTCCGTGAGGTACCCGTATGAAAGCTCGCCTTGGGCTCGCTTTGCCGCGTTCGTTATCGCTGGCAATATCACTGGCCACCGCAAGTCTCTGGCACCGGCGTAAAGTGCTGGCGTTAGTGTGTCTCACGCTGACATTGAGCGTTACCCTGTTGCTCGGCATCCAATACCTACGCACAGACGTGAAGCAGTCCTTTACCAGCACCATCAGCGATACTGACCTGATCGTCGGCGCCCGAAGCGGTCAAATCAACCTGCTCCTGTACACGGTGTTTCACATTGGCGATGCCACCAACAACATCCGGTGGTCTACGTTTCAGGATCTCCAACAGGACACGCGCATTGACTGGTTGATCCCTGTCTCCTTGGGCGATAGCTACAAAGGGTTCCGGGTGGTAGGCACAGACAAAGGATTTGAAGACCATTTCCGATTTGGCCGTGGCCAGCCCCTGAAGCTCGCCAACGGCCAATGGTTTGACGGCGTTTTCGATGTGGTGCTGGGGGCAACTGTGGCCCGTACCCTGAACCACGCCGTTGACGATCGGATAATACTTTCCCACGGCGGCGGGCGTACCAGCTTCTCAAATCACAAGGACACTCCGTTCACCGTTACCGGTATTCTTGAGGCCACGGGCACGCCCGTGGACCAGGCGGTGTATATCAGTCTGCAAAGCATGACGGCCATGCACGTTGGCTGGGAGTCGGGCGTTGCCATTCCCGGCCGAACAATCACGCCAGAGCAAGCCGAGAGCCGAGACCTCACACCCAATGCCATCACCGCTGTTTTCGCCGGGCTGGACCGAAAAATACTGACGTTCCGCGTGCAGCGTGACCTGAATCAGTACACCGGTGAGCCACTCTCTGCCATTTTGCCCGGTGTCGCCCTGAGTGAACTTTGGCGGCTGATGAGCCAGTTTGAGCGGGCACTGCTCGCCATAACCGGGTTTGTGGTGATCACCAGCTTGATCGGGTTAATTGCCGTGCTGCTCACACTGCAAACACAGCGCGCCCACGAGATAGCCATTCTGCGTGCCACAGGTGCGTCTCCCGGGCTCATCGCAAGCCTCTACGTTATCGAGTGCCTGGCCCTTGCGGTGGCCGCCTGCCTGATATCGCTTGCGTTGAGCGCTGTGGCGGTGTCAATACTCAGCCCGTGGCTGCTCACGCAATACGGTGTTCAAATCCAGCTGCGCGCGCTGAATGCTGAAGAATGGGGGCTACTGGGGTCTGTGCCTCTGGCCGCTATGCTCGTGGCTCTGGTTCCGGCATTCAGCGCCTGGCGCCAAAGCCGCTTACAGGGCTTTGGAAACCCCGGCGAGTCGTGACACAGGTCTTACAAAACAAGCAAATACCTTTGAAAAACAACTTATGACACCCCTGTAAATTGACCGCTCTGGCGCGCGCACTTATAGTTAGTCGAATTCACCTCAAACCTATGCTGGGCAAGTCATGGAACAGTCCGAAGTACAAGCATTAGCGGACAAGCTGGACAAGCTGATTGAACACTGCCAGAAACTGGAGCAGAACAACGTCGCTCTCAAGCAGTTGCAGGATGACTGGAACCGGGAACGATCCCAGCTTGTGCAAAAAAATGATCTTGCCAAAAACAAGATCGAAGCCATGATCGGTCGCCTTCGGGCACTGGAGCAGCATTGATGTCTAAGCAATCCACCACCCTTGAGGTGAAAATTCTCGATAAGGAATACCTGGTCTCCTGCCCGGAAGAGGAACAGGACGCACTTGTGCGCGCCGCCAGACATCTGGACAGCAAAATGCGGGAAATACGCACCAGCGGCAAGGTGTTCGGAACCGAGCGTATCGCCGTGATGGCGGCGCTGAACATGACCCATGAACTGATTGAGCGAGACACCATGTCGGATGCCACCAGCGCACTTCTCAAGGCCATGGACAGCAAGCTGGAAAACGCCCTCGGCGAGCCCTCTAATCACTGAATCCCCAGAGATTTCCCGATAGGTGTTGCAATCGGCCCCGGGTCTGGCCCTATAATGATTTTACTTCCTGGGCTGTTCGCTGGTCGGATTCGTCCTCGAGCCGATGCGCTTTACCCAGGTGGCTACTCTAGGGCATTGTGAGCATGTCCCCGTCAGGGGAAAGCCTAATATGTCACAGCGGCCACCGACCTTGAACTTTGGGTTCAAGGGCTACATCTGATAACGGCAGCTCGGGAAGCTTCATTTTCAAAAATTAATCTGAAAATAGTTACTTACGATCTTTACCCACTACCGCATTGGCGCGAAAGACTGATGCAAAGCGTGACTGTCCCTGCATACGAACAAGCCTTCACCAACGCCCCGAGACTTCCAGTTTGCAGTATCGAAAAGGTATCCCAGGGAATTTCGTCCGTACTTCGGCAAGACTGAAATCAAGAAAAGCTGCAAGACAGTGGACCCTTCATTAGCCCGCATATGTCAGGGGGCAAGGGGAACTGCGAATGATCAACAGGTTCGAAATGGTCACTCAGATTTATCCAATAATATGAACTAGGAACAAAGAAAACACCTTACTCAGTATGAGCTATATCGCCTATCCTCGCACCAGCCCCTCATGGACTCTACAGAAGTGAAAAGACAGCTTAAACAAAAAGAGATAGTGCCCAATTTGACTCAAACTGAATACTCGCTTTTCGCCCACTGAAGGCACTAATTCAATCGGTATCGAATGCAGATCATCCAGAAGCGCAATTGAGTCTTCAGCGACCCCGAAACCTTCTGGTAAGTACATGAGATTTGTAACACGTTGAGCGCGTATATCATTAAACTTAGATATAATCTTGGCGCTGTTAACTCCAGCCTTCGCCAGAAAACTCTCAAAAACAGACAACGCGATAATCGGTGCAAAAGTCAATTTTGCGGGTAGATCACGAGGATTACCAGGCGATATATCACAGGTGTTGGAAAGAATTATTCCGGTGACGGACTCCCGCTGCATCGAACGTATATCTACAATGGGAAGAGATCGAGCACCATCTCCCTGAATCCATTGCTTTTCGTCGGTCTCGCAAAACAGCGGGACAGTCTTACCTTCAAGAAAACTCTTCAATTCCTTGAGAAACCCATCCGCTCGATCTTTAAACAAGTGTAGAGGGAGTTGCGTAGCCAAATCTTCCGGTGAAAAAGTCATGAATTAAGATCGGGTATACATATTCCAGAGGTTGTTCTGAAGAACTTCCTCGAATTCAGCCCCGAGCGACGTTTGCTCAGCCGCAAATTTATCGAATAGCTTTTTAACATACCCCTCATGTTGGCGCTGAATATTTTCCGCCAAAAAATAGTCTGAAGCTCCCGCATAGGTCCCGTCCGTAGCATCCACATATGGTGCCACGAGCTTGGCGTCATAGGACTTAGGGTCAACTTCCATGGAGTGAATGTCTTGAACACCTCCCATCAACGCTCCAACGATAATTATAGGAGCAAATCCCGGTGTTCTACTCGCAAGTTCCATAGAGTACTCATTACTCATAAGAAGGCTCCAAATATTCCACTGTTTCTTCCTTTAGACACTCAAAAAACATCGTTTTATTTTCAAGGTGGAGACTGTCTAGCATATCTGGGAGAGAAGCGCTTAGCTGTTCCCAGCTTTGAAAGCTCACTGGGCAAAGTGAATCTATATCTACAATAGCCCCTTTTCGCTCTCCCATCTCCGAATGCCTAACCATTGCCGGGGCACCCACCGAAACAACGTGCAAAGCGTGCTCTCCGGGAATTTCCATGCGAAGGTTAAAACTTTCATCTGTCAGCGAATACTTACCTACTTCCACACTAAGGTTCAGTCGGCTTAACTGTTTTTCCACCGAAGCTCCCGGTATCAAATCTACGTACTTGAGGGCGACACGTTCAACAGATTCCGCAACCTCGGAGTCTTTGACAACAGCAACAACCTCTAGAATCTTCTGTCGAAACTCCGACCACCCACGATACGGAATTTTACAGCCTAGCCCCACGCTGTGATCGCTGATGATAAGAATGTAGTTTTCCCAGTGAATTCTCAACACAGGCTGATATCGCATTCCATGCTCACGGCGCCTGACATCGGCTGGCACATCATGCAATGGCAAGCGCTCAATAGCTTGCTCGCCTCCCCTGAGCCCAAGTTGCTTCATAAACATACCGGGGAGAACTACCGACGCGATCGTTGAAGGCACGAACCTCATCTCGAAGACCACGTCAACAAGTGGCTCTTTGCCGAGTTTAGTAGGTAGCTTCAATATAGACATATAGCGCTCGCGCTTCCTCAGTCGATGAATAAGGACTTTCAATCCCTAAAGCGGCAGCCAGTGTAGTTATGAGCCTAGACCACTACTTTGAACTCAGTATAGGTAATAAATGGAAACATAGTATACGAGTCTTGGTAGCGTTAGACCAACAGTTCAAAAGCTTACGAGGCTAACCACATTCGAAATTAGCGACTAAAACACCCTTTGTCACAAATAACTGGTACAATCGTTCTGCTGATCATATTGTAAACAATTGATTTTCAAGAACCTGATCGTGAACCTCTTGAACTTTGGGTTCAAGGGCTACATCTGATAACGGCAGCTCGGGAAGCTTCATTTTGAGCCAGCTCATTGACTCACACTCTTCTGAATCCGATTTACCTCCAATGTCTCGCCACGAGCTGCGCAAACATCTGCGCCAAAGCAGACGTATGTTATCGCCCCGGGAACAGGAACAGGCTGCTGCCGATCTTGCTCTGAATCTGTTAAAGAATCCGGATTTACACAGGGCAAAGCACGTAGCCATCTACCTGCCCAACGATGGCGAAATTGATCCGCACCCGTATATGGCCCTGGCCCGTCGCCGAGGGGTTCACTTTTACCTGCCGGTACTGCACCCGATTCACCCGGGCAAATTGGTTTTCAGCCCCTATTTCAACGGCGTTGAACTGACGGCCAACCGTTTTGGCATTCCCGAACCCGCATTCAGCAAAGGGCTCCGGCGGCCGGCCTGGGCGCTGGATGCAGTGATGTTTCCGCTGGTAGGGTTTGATGACAACGGAGGGCGCCTGGGGATGGGGGGTGGCTTTTACGATCGGACGTTTGCATTCGGTCGTCTGCGCCCAAGGCTGGCGCCGAAAATGATCGGCTTGGCTCACGATTTCCAACGGGTGGAAGAGCTACCGGTCGAACCCTGGGATGTACCGCTGCACAGCGTTGTAACAGACAAGCACATTTACCGGGTCAAATAATGCAGGGGACCTTACTGGATCAGTGGATTTTTCGTCATTTGCGCAGAATCTGCAGCCACAGTGCTTTTCATTGCCGTCGCGGGTTTTTCTTCAGACGCCTGAAGCGACGTGAATCCGGTGATGATAAGGCCGACAGCAAAAATCAGCACGACTGCCCGGATAATATCAGGCTTGCCACCCATGACGCGTATTCCTGTTACAAGTAAGGTTAAATCTTCGGAAAATCAGAGAGCTATTCTTGCTTCACAGATTTTTACGGAAGATTAACACGCATTCTGTTTTTTACAATTTTTGACAGATTAAAGTTCAGTAAGAAAACGGGCGGGAGCGCTTATCAAGGCCGAACGCAAGTGCCAGGCCGGGAACAAGCTCCCGGCTTGGCAGCGCTCAGAGGTTAGGACGCTTTGCCGTTGCCGGCGCCCAGAAACAGTTGATAGGCTTCGTTGTCTGTCATGTTTTCATAACGGAAGCCCACTTTTTCAAGCATCGCTTCAAAGTCTTTCACTTCGTCATCATCTACCTGGGCCCCCAACAGAACGCGACTGTATGCCGCACCGTGATTGCGGTAGTGGAACATGGAAATATTCCAGCGCGTTCCCAGCGACATCAGGAATTTCAGCAAGGCTCCCGGGCGTTCGGGAAACTCGAACTGGAACACCTTCTCGTTGGCAATCGTAGGCGCGTGGCCACCGACCATGTGGCGGATATGCTGCTTGGCCATATCGCTGTCTGTAAGATCAAGAACCGAGTAGCCATTTTCACGGAGATCCTGCACCAGTTCGTCCCGACCTAAGCCCCCCGCCTGCACTTGAATGCCCACAAAAATCGTGGCCTGCGCCGCGTCTGCGTAACGATAATTGAACTCGGTAATGCTGCGCTTGTGCAGGGCATTGATAAAGGTCTTGAAGGCTCCCGGTTTCTCGGGAATGGTCACCGCGAGGATCGCCTCTCGCTTCTCGCCAATTTCCGTACGTTCGGAGATATATCTCAGGCGATCAAAGTTCATGTTGGCACCACTCAGGGTGGCGATCAGATTTTTATTCTCGATCTTTTCCCGCTCAATGTATTTCTTGATGCCCGCAACGCCCAGCGCGCCTGCCGGCTCGGCAATTGATCGCGTATCTTCAAAAATATCCTTTATGGCCGCGCAGATTTCATCGGTAGACACGGTGATCACTTCGTCCACGTGATCTTTGCAGATCTCCCAGGGATATTTACCGATCTGCTTTACCGCTACCCCGTCTGCAAAAATGCCCACTTCGTCCAGAATCACGCGCTTCCCCGCTTTCAAGGCGGCTTGCAGGCAGTTAGAGTCATCGGGCTCAACGCCAATCACTTTGATTTCCGGGCGCAGATACTTGATATAAGCGGCCATCCCGGCAATCAGGCCACCACCGCCCACGCAGATGAACACGGCGTGGATAGGCTTACTGAACTGCCACAGCATTTCCATGGCAACCGTGCCCTGCCCGGCAATGACATCCGGATCATCGTAGGGCGGTATATAGGTGTAACCATGCTTATCCAGCAGTTCCTGGGCATGAGCAGCCGCTTCATCAAACGCATCGCCCTTGAGCACTACCCGCGCACCGTGATCCCGCACCGAGCGCACTTTGATCTCGGGCGTGGTCAGCGGCATCACAATAACGGCTTTGATACCCAGCTTTTTAGCCGCAAGCGCAACACCCTGTGCGTGGTTGCCGGCGGAGGCACAGATAACCCCCTTGGCCCTCTGTTCTTCAGACAGCTGGACAATTCGGTTGTACGCACCGCGAATCTTGAAGGAAAACACCGGCTGAAGGTCTTCACGCTTGAGCATAATATTGTTGCCAAAGCGCTTGGACAGGCTACGGGCTTCAGTGAGGGGTGTTTCGATGGCCACGTCATAGACGCGCGCATCGAGAATCTTCTTGATGTAGCGTTGCGGCATGTTAGTTCCGGTTGCTGGTGAATGATCGGAGAAAACCCACAGTGTAGAAAGTTTGCGGGGCAGCCGTCTATAAGGAGAGCATCCTTAAGCGCTATAATGAGCGCGAACCCATGAGAATTTCACCCGGAGCGCCACATGACCCAAGACGAACTCAAAAAAGCCGTTGCCCAAGCCGCAATAGACTACATTGCACCCCGGCTTGAGAGCGACAGCGTCGTCGGCGTTGGCACCGGAAGCACCGTCAACTTCTTCATCGACCTGCTCGCAGATCTGAAAACCGAGTTTGACGGTGCCGTTGCAAGCTCCGAGGCGACGGCAGAACGCCTGAAAAGCCACGGCATTCCGGTTTATGACCTGAACAGCGCCGGCGAACTGGAGTTTTATGTGGACGGCGCCGACGAAACCAACGAACACCTTGAACTGATTAAAGGCGGCGGCGGTGCACTGACCCGAGAGAAAATCATTGCCGAGGTTGCCAAAACCTTCATCTGCATTGCCGACGAATCCAAAAAGGTGGGCGTGCTGGGCGATTTCCCGCTGCCGGTGGAGGTTATCCCCATGGCACGGAGCCTTGTTGGCCGTGAAATCGTAGAACTGGGCGGCGACCCCGTGTATCGCGATGGCTTCACAACCGACAATGGCAACATCATCCTGGACATATACAACATGGATCTTTCCCGCCCGATTCAGGTTGAGGAAAAGCTGAACAACCTTGTTGGTGTTGTCACCAACGGGCTGTTCGCACGCCGCGCGGCCGATGTGCTGCTACTGGGCACCAGCGAAGGCGTCAAGAGCATTCCTCGCAAAGGCACCTGACCCGGATAGCACCAGAACCAAGCGCTTGCTTGGTATTTGAATTTGCGCGACACTGCCTCCCTATCGTTTCCGAATAGAGGTGGAATCCTGTGTCTGATTACTTCAACGATACCCACGAACAGGTACGCCTGAGCGCGCGCAAATTCATTACTACTCACGTACGCCCCTACATCGATGACTGGGAAGAAGCCGGCGAATTTCCCCGTGATATTTTCAGGAAAGCGGGTGAGGCCGGTTTGCTTGCGGCCGGTTTTCCCGAAGCGCTTGGGGGTATGGGCGAAGGCGACGTGT
>LAZR01001040.1_pt1 | contig 18605 bp, 15 predicted proteins | sample 329461 | NCBI WGS metagenome assembly LAZR01 (sample SAMN03002196, study PRJNA259156) | marine sediment metagenome | biome: sea floor; feature: Hydrothermal impacted sediments; material: marine sediment; isolation source: Loki non-amplified sample from Loki's castle hydrothermal vent sediment ...
CTGATAGATTTAACCGGCTACCCAACGGGGCAGCCGGTTTTTTCATGTATGGCCGCCTGACAAATTTATGCTGAAATCCTCGGCCGTCATTGTCGGCGTGAATTAGTCCGACCCCAGCAATTGCGGGGGTAGAAAATATAAAAAAGGGCCAGCATGGTGGCCGGCCCTCTGCATTAGATGCTATAGATAGAGGCTTAGTTCAATGCCTTGTCGGTGATCGCATGGGTCCATGCGCCGGTTGGCTCCTTGGTGATGACCGGGTCCGATCCGCCAGACAAAAGCGATTGGACGGTACGATCATAGTCCGCTTCATCCAAGGCACCATTGCTCCCTGAAGTCAGCTTTGCCACTTCACCCATCATACGCTTTTGATGCTCTTCAGTTTGCGCACCCGATGAATCGTTATCCAGGACGATTTCCGCCGCTTCGTCTGCATTTTCTTCGGCATACTTCCAGCCCTTCATTGACGCTCGGACAAAACGTACCATCTTATCCTCGAATGCCGGGTCGGCCAGATTTTCCTCCAGCACATACAACCCGTCTTCCAATGTCGCGACCCCCTGATCTTCATATTTGAACACCATCAAGTCCTCTGGTGTCAGGCCCGCGTCGATCACCTGCCAATATTCATTGTATGTCATGGTCGATACGCATGCCGCTTGTTTTTGCAGCAACGGGTCCACGTTAAAGCCTTGCTTGAGTACGGTCACTCCGTCCTCGCCCCCGTCTGTAGGTAGGTCAAGCTTGCTCATCCAGCTCAGGAACGGGAATTCATTACCAAAGAACCAGACCCCTAAAGTCTTACCCTTGAAGTCGTCGGTCGAAGTAATGCCAGCGTCCTTGCGGCATGTCAGCATCATACCCGAAGATTTGAAAGGCTGCGCGATATTAACCATCGCCAACCCTTTTTCGCGAGCGGCCAAAGCGGCAGGCATCCACTCCACGGCGACATCCGCGCCACCGCCGGCCAGCACTTGCGTTGGTGCTATGTCGGGGCCGCCTGGCTTGATGGTCACATCCAAGCCTTCTTCTTCATAAAAGCCCTTGTCCAGCGCGACGTAATACCCGGCGAACTGGGCTTGAGTAACCCATTTCAACTGTAGGGTCACATCGTCAGCCGCCTGCGCCATCGTTCCCATCAGGCCGACAGCGACCCCGGCGACATAGGTTGAAAATCTTCTCATTGTTGTAACTCCCTCTTGGTTGGTATTGTTTTCTTGTTAATTCCTTTGGCTCGGGTGCCAGAAGGTCACAGTGCGTTCGAACAAAGTCATCACGCCATAGAATGCCGATCCCGCGATCGCCGCCACTACAATTTCGGCCCAGACCATATCAAGTGCAAGCTGCCCCACCGAAGTTGAAATGCGAAACCCCATTCCCCGTACCGGAGAGCCGAAAAATTCAGCAACAATTGCGCCTATTAACGCAAGCGTAGTTCCGATCTTAAGACCATTGAACACGAAAGGCATCGCCGCCGGCAAGCGTAGCTTGAACAAAGTCGCCCAATAACTGGCTCCATAAGTACGCATAAGGTCGCGCTGCATAGCGTCGGTTGCCTGCAAGCCTTGTACGGTGTTTACCAGCATCGGAAAGAATACCATTACGACAACCACCGCTGCTTTAGACTGCCAGTCAAAGCCAAACCACATCACAAGAATAGGTGCCATTCCGATCACCGGCAAAGCGGCGACGAAGTTGCCGACCGGCAATAAGCCGCGTTGCAAAAACGGAAACCGGTCAATCGCAATCGCAATCGCAAATGCGGCCCCACAACCGATGATATAACCTGACAATGCACCTTTTATCACAGTCTGGACGAAATCGCTCCACAGCACATCCGGCGACATCACCAACCTTGCGGCAATGACAGATGGCGCAGGCAATAGAACCTGTGAAATCTGCATTCCATGAACCACACCCTCCCAAACTGCGATAAGGGTCACGCCAAACACCAAGGGCGCAGCAAATGAAACCCATCCGCGCGGCCGTCTACGTGCCAGCCACACGTTAATGCTCCAACCTACGAACCAGGCGGTGACGGCGAAGATAATCCAGATCATGGTGCCATCCCCATCCGCTTCAAGGTAATACGCTGTATCAGTCCGATGATACCGACCAATGCGGCGGCCAACGCCGCTGCCATGATCAGTGCGCTCCAGATTTGAATGGTTTGTCCATAATAGCTGCCGGCCAATAATCGGGCTCCAAGCCCGGCAACGGCACCTGTCGGAAGCTCGCCGACAATCGCTCCGACCAAGGATGCCGCCATAGCGATTTTTAGCGACGTAAAGAAATAAGGCATCGACGCAGGCAACCGCAACTTCCAGAACGTCTGGCTGGCACTGGCATACCAAGTCTTCATTTGGTCCAACTGTATCTGGTCGGGGCTGCGCAATCCCTTGACCATTCCCACAACCACGGGAAAAAATGAAAGGTACATGCTGATCATCGCCTTAGGCAAAAGCCCTGAAATTCCCACAGCATTCAAGACCACGATAATCATCGGCGCGATGGCCAAAATGGGAATAGTCTGGCTCGCGATGACCCAAGGCATTACTGACATGTCCATGGTCCGATTGAAGACGATTCCAACGGCCAGTAACGTGCCCAAAAGTGTGCCCATCCCAAACCCCAGTAAAGTAGCGCTCAACGTCACCCAACTATGATATACTAACGACCGCTTAGAGCTCACCTTTTTCAGAACTGTGGTCTCCCAAATCTCGACAGCGACTTGATGGGGGGCAGGTAGTTTGGGTTTTTTCTGCGCCCATGTATCTGCGATCAATGATGTCGTGGTCACAACTTCTCCTGATCGGGTCGCCTTATCATAGGTCCAATCCGCATTGAGCCAAATCGCAGCAGCATACCAAATAGCCAAAAGCAGGCCCAAAACCGTCATGACTGGCCAAAAGCTATGCCTCATATCAATTGGCCCCGCTTCCAAATGGGCTGAAAATCCTCCCCGAAGGGTCGGTCAACAATGAAAGCACGGTCATTCATCACTGTGCCCTGCCCGCAATCCTTCGCGCACCCGATGCGCTATTTCAAGGAACTCTGGGGTCTCCCTGATCTCCAATGGGCGCTCTCTGGGCAATGGGCTCGTAATCACATCAGAGATCCTTCCGGGCCGCGGGCTCATCACCACGATCTTCGTGCTTAGGTACACTGCTTCAGGAATGGAGTGGGTCACAAAGGCAATTGTCTTTTCAGTGCGCGCCCATAGCCGCAACAACTGCTCATTCAGGTAATCACGCACAATTTCGTCAAGCGCGCCAAAAGGCTCATCCATCAGTAAGATATCCGCATCAAAGGCCAGGGCCCGCGCAATCGATGCGCGCTGCTGCATCCCACCAGACAATTGCCAAGGAAACTTTCGCTCGAACCCGGCAAGCTCGACCAGTTCCAACACCTGTTTGACCCGCGACAACTGGTCGGCCTTCGAATATCCCATTATTTCAAGGGGAAGCCGGATATTGCCGCCAATTGTTCGCCATGGATACAATCCCGCGGCCTGAAACACATACCCATACGCCCGCGCCATCCGTGCCTGTGCCGCACTTACCCCATTGACGCAGATCGTCCCGCCGGTTGGTTGTTCCAAATCCGCCATGCAGCGTAGAAATGTAGTTTTGCCACACCCCGAAGGTCCGATAAAACTGACAAAATCGCCCTTTTCGATATCTAGTGAAACATTTTTCAGTGCATGTACGGGGCCATCATTGGTCTCGAATGTCAGCGATAGGTTCGTGGCTGAAATTACCGGCAAAGGCCTCATAAAAAACGCCCTCTGCCCGTCTTAAGGGTTGCTTGCATCACTGCTGGTTTCTTCCTTTTTTGGGCTGGTATGGCAGGGTACCCGCCATAGCTAATTTGGCAAACTCTTGCGTTAGATTCCCGCAGGAATGTTCATTGGATCACGCTTGATCAACTTCGGCGCAGTCAGTTCCTTCCACTTGCTCAATGCGACGTTTGCCGCCGGAAAAGCAGGTCGCGGTATAAACCTACCACGTCCTGGATTGGGCTGCGAATTCTGCCCCCACGCCCATATCACCTCGCCTCGGCTCAAGGTATAGCGACTTTGCGCTTTCACCTCGAAACCCTCGAAAACGTTGTAATCCAGAACCGAATGATGGTTGGCCGTTGAAATGGTTTTGCTGATCTTGGGGTCCCACACCACGATGTCCGCATCCGCCCCTTCGACGATCGCCCCTTTGCGCGGATAGATATTCAATATCTTGGCCACATTCGTCGATGTCGCGGCGACAAATTCGTTCGGCGTCAGACGGCCTGTCTCAACCCCTTCGGTCCACAGCACGGCCAGACGCTCCTCCAACCCGTTTGAACCGTTGGGAATGATCCGAAAATCATCGCGACCCGCACGTTTTTGCGCGGTTGAAAACGCCGCGTGATCCGTCGCGACGACCTGAAGCGAACCTGACTGTAAGCCGGCCCACAAGCTATCCTGATGATCTTTCGATCTGAACGGTGGAGACATCACCCGCCGCGCCGCATGATCCCAATCTTTGTTAAAATACTCAGACTCGTCCAGCGTCAGGAATTGGATCAACGGCTCTCCATACACCCGCATGCCTTTTTGCCGTGCCCGCCGGATCGCTTCATGTGATTGTTCGCATGAAACGTGAACGATATACAAAGGTACCCCGGCCGCATCGGCGATGGTGATGGCGCGATTGGCAGCCTCGCCCTCCAACTCTGGCGGGCGTGAATAGGCATGCCCCTCAGGTCCGGTGATGCCTTGGTTGAAATATTTCTCCTGAAGTGCCGCAACCAAATCACCATTCTCTGCATGCACCATTGGTAACGCGCCCAACTCGGCACAACGCTGGAATGACGCGAACATTTCGTCGTCTTCAACCATCAAGGCACCCTTGTACGCCATAAAGTGCTTGAAAGAATTCACCCCCATCTCAACGGCGTCTTTCATCTCGTCAAAAACATTCTCGTTCCAGCCTGTGATCGCCATATGATAGCCGACATCCGAACAAATCTGCGGGGCTGATTTGCGGTGCCATTCGTTAATTGCGTTTTTGATCGACCCGTCCGCCCCCGGCAAACAGAAATCAACGATCATCGTAGTCCCGCCCACAGCCGCCGCCCACGTTCCGCTTTCGAATGTCTCGGCCGCCGTTGTCCCCATAAAGGGCATCTCCAGATGGGTGTGAGGATCAATCCCGCCAGGGATTACATAGGCCCCTTCCGCGTCAATATACTGATCCCCCACCAAATCCTCGCCGATCTGCTTGATCACCTCACCTTCGACCAACACATCGGCTTTCCAGCTACGGTCCGCAGTCACAACAGTGCCGCCTTTAATTACCTTGCTCATCTCCAACTCTCCCGTCACGTTCTTACTTATATCCAAATGGTCTAAATCCCGGGGGTGTGGGGGGCTGGCCCCCACGCATAGGCCCAATGCATCTAGACCGACCCGAAACACCCCAGCGCTGGCCCATGCACACCGATATCCAACGGCCCTAAATCACTTTCCACGCACAACGAAAAGTACCCGGCCCGAGGCATGTAAACCACACGGTAAGTTCCATCACCGCGCGACACCGCCCAACAGGTCTGAACAATGCCCCCGCTGAAGTTGACAGTAATCTGTTTCGGCGGTCGCAAGGTGTGCTCAAATGATTCTGCCGTACGCCGCAGCACGCGGTCGTCACTTTGAAACGCCTCTTGCAGCTCCGATAGGATCAACTCGCTGATCCTTTCGGCAATGGTCAATTCTTGCTCTAACACGAGACACATTTCAACACAGTTTGGGATGATCCCGCCTGACTGTATTGCACGAAGTTGCCTTGGGTCACCCAACAATCTCCGCGGTCTCTAACACGGCATGCAACAACACATCGGCACCGGCCTTGGCCCACTCTTTAGTGATTTCTTCCGCCTCGTTATGTGACAGCCCGTCGACGCAAGGGCACATCACCATCGCCGTCGGAGCGACACGGTTGATCCAGCAGGCGTCATGTCCCGCGCCTGAAATCAAATCCATATGGCTGTATCCCAAGCGTTCTGCGGCTGACCGTATCGCAGTGACACAGCCTTCATCAAAGGACACCGGATCAAACCCTCCGACTTTTTCAAACGCCACTTCCAATCCCATGTCATCGGCAATTTTCTGACCCGCGATCCGGAACTGAGATTCCATATCTTCGATGACGCTCAAGTCAGGCGAACGAAAATCGACGGTAAAGACCACCCGACCCGGAATTACGTTGCGCGAATTCGGGTAGATGTCGATATGACCTGCGGCCCCGACCGCGTGCGGCGCATGAGACCATGCGATCTCGTCCACCTTTTCAAGCATCCGTGCCATGCCGAGCCCGGCATTTTTTCGCATCGGCATCGGGGTCGACCCTGTGTGCGCATCCTTGCCCGTGAGGGTTACTTGGGTCCAAGACAGCCCTTGGCCGTGGGTGACCACACCAATATCCATGCCCTCGGTTTCTAGAATTGGGCCCTGCTCAATATGCAGTTCAAAGAATGCATGCATCTTGCGGGTGCCGACTTCTTCCTCGCCCTGCCAACCGATGCGTTTTAATTCGTCCCCAAAGCTCAGCCCTTTTGCGTCGGTTTTACCATAGGCCCAGTCCTGGGTGTGGATTCCGGCGAAAACACCCGATGACAACATTGCCGGCGCATAGCGCGTGCCTTCTTCGTTGGTCCAGTTTGTCACCACAATCGGGTGTTTGGTCTTGATACCCAAATCATTCATGGTGCGCAGAATCTCTAAACCGCCCAGCACACCCAGCACGCCATCGTATTTCCCGCCGGTCGGCTGAGTATCCAAATGCGACCCCACATAGACCGGCAATGCGTCAGGGTCGGTCCCGTCGCGATGCGCGAACATGTTACCCATTTGATCCAACCCCATCACACACCCGGCATCTTCGCACCATTTTTGAAACAAGGTGCGGGCCTCGGCATCTTCGTCGGTCAGGGTCTGTCGGTTGTTTCCACCTGCAACACCGGGACCAATCTTTGCCATTTCCATCAGACTATCCCACAAGCGATCCGGGTTAATCTTCAGGTTTTCACCGGGCGCGGCCATAGCGGTCTCCTTTGTTGTACATTTTCTGCGTCATCGCGAAAATTTTACCATTTGGTAAATACACGATTGCGGCTAGGTTGGAGTCTGTCAAGAAATGCTTTCGTCAGAATCCCCGTGCGTGGCTCTGGGTGCTGCTTTTTGAAGCACGAATGTTAAAGGGGACGCAGATGTCTGAAGTCGTATCGAAGAAACCAAGCCGCATTCAACGGCGCAACCGCCGGGTCATTCTGGACGCGGCATTGAATATCTTTGCCCAACACGGCTTTCGCGGTGCCACCCTTGATCAGATTGCTACCGAGGCGGGGTTGAGCAAACCAAACATCCTTTACTATTTTCAAGGAAAGGAAGACATCCATGTGTCGCTGTTGAGCCAGCTCATGGAAACGTGGCTGGATCCATTGGTCGAACTGGACCCATACGGCGATCCTCAGACTGAAATTCTTGATTATGTTCAGCGAAAGCTGGATATGGCCCGCGACCTGCCGCGCGAAAGTCGCCTTTTTGCGGGCGAGATTCTGCAAGGAGCCCCCTATATGGGACCCCACCTTGAAAGCGATCTGAAACCGCTTTTCGATGAGAAATGCGCAGTGATTTCTGGCTGGATCGACCAAGGTAAAATTGCGGCTCTCGACCCACAGCATCTTATCTTCTCGATCTGGGCGACGACCCAGCATTACGCTGACTTCGAAGCACAGGTGTCCGTCCTGCTAGAGAAAGAGGCCGCAAACAGGCAACGCGCATCCAACCATCTTCGGGCCTTGTTTAGCGCGTTACTACGCCCCCAAAGTCCCCCGCCGTCAAGCTGACTGGCCATTGCCCAAGCAACGCGGCTATCATCTTTCGATGTTAGCCGCCCCTACTAAGGCAACGACCAGCCCGCCATGTTACTCCGCTGCCGCAGCGGCGGGATTGTTCGGGTGGGTTGTCCAGTTGGCGTATTCTGTTTGCACAACCTTACCGGTGCGCGGATCTGTGGTCCCGGGGGTCATCGCCTCCATTGTGATGCAATTTTCGACCGGGCAGACGTTAACACACAAGTTGCATGCAACACATTCTTCATCAATCACGCTAAAGGTACGATCCTCGGACATGGCTATCGCTTGGTGCGAGGTGTCTTCGCACGCGGCAAAGCAGCGCCCACACGAGATACACAAGTCTTGGTTGATCTTTGCCTTGGCAATGTAATTCAGGTTTAGCTGGTTCCAGTCGGTGACGTTCGGCACGGCACGGCGCACCAGTTCATCCACCGACGTCATACCCTTTTCGTCCATATATTCCGACAGACCGCTGATCATTTCCTGCACGACCTTAAAGCCATAGGTCATAGCAGCTGTGCATACCTGCACATTACCAGCACCCAGCGCCAGAAATTCGGCGGCGTCACGCCAAGTGGTCACGCCACCGATACCGCTGATCGGCATGCGCGACAGCGCCGGGTCACGGGCAATTTCAGCCACCATGTTCAGCGCGATGGGCTTCACAGCCGGCCCACAGTATCCGCCGTGCGCCCCTTTTCCATCAATTGTTGGCTCTGGTGCGAACAGGTCAAGGTCAACGGATGTGATCGAATTGATGGTGTTTATCAGGCTTACCGCATCCGCCCCACCGCGCATCGCGGCTTCGGCTGGTTGGCGTATGTCGGTGATGTTCGGCGTCAGCTTGACGATAACCGGCATGCGGGTTGCAGCCTTGACCCAACGGGTTACCATCTCAATATATTCGGGAACCTGCCCAACAGCCGCGCCCATGCCGCGTTCCGACATCCCGTGCGGGCATCCAAAGTTCAATTCCACTCCGTCCGCGCCGGTGTCCTCAACCTGCGGCAGGATGAACTTCCACGGTTCCTCTTCGCACGGTACCATCAGCGATACGATCATCGCATGGTCAGGATAGTCGCGCTTCACCGCTTTGATCTCTTGCAAGTTGACCTCTAGAGGGCGGTCGGTGATCAGCTCAATATTATTCAACCCTAAAAGGCGACGGTCGGCACCGTAGATCGCGCCGTATCTTGGGCCATTGACGTTGACCACATGCGGATCAATGCCAAGCGTTTTCCAAACAACGCCTCCCCAGCCAGCCTCATAGGCACGGCGCACATTGTATTCCTTGTCGGTCGGCGGAGCCGAAGCCAACCAGAACGGATTTGGGCTTTTGATGCCCACGAAGTCGCTTCTCAAATCAGCCATTTGCGTTCTCCTGTCGGGGGTTATCCCACCAAAACCATGTGAATATCCAAGGCCGCATCGCGCCCCTCGGCGACGGCGGTCACGGTCAGATCATCACCACCGCTAGCGCAATCACCACCCGCCCAGACGCTCTGGACGCTGGTGCGACCGGTGCCGTCGACCCTGATCTTCCGACCTTCCAGCGCAGGCAGTGCATCACCCTGCAATGTCTGACCAATGGCCTTGAAAACTTGATCGGCCGCCAAGCGAAGCATCTGACCCGAGCCGACCAGATTGTCATCAACATATTCAAACTCGATCTCGCGGACGGCCCCATTTCCGATCACTGCAATGGGTTCGGCATGCGTGATAATCCGCACGCCCTTAGACGCGGCAAGGTCCTGTTCGAATACACTGGCGTTCATGCGGTCACGTCCACGCCGATAAACCAGTGTCACATTCATGGCCCCCAGCAACTTTGCCTGAACCGCAGCATCAATGGCGGTCATACCGCCGCCAATGACAACGACATCGCGGCCAATTGGAACCGCAGCCACATCATCAGCCTGCCGCAAGTCCGCGATAAAATCGACAGCATCTCGTACGCCGACCTTGTCTTCGCCTTCGGTGCCCAAGGCATTTACACCGCCCAGACCGATGGCAAGAAACACTGCATCGTAGTCATTGCGCAACGCATCCAATGTGATGTCAGCCCCCAGCGAAGACCCATTTTTCATTGTAATGCCGCCGATTTGTAGCAACCAATCAACCTCGGCTTGCGCAAACCCATCAGGGGTCTTGTATGTTGCAATACCGTATTCGTTTAGCCCGCCGGGTTTAGGCCTTGCATCGTGGACCACTACGTCATGCCCTAGCATCGCCAACCGGTGCGCGCAGGACAATCCGGCAGGGCCTGCACCCACGACGGCCACACGCTTGCCCGTTACATCGGCACGAACAAAGGGGTGTTTGCCCTGCTGCTGCAAATGGTCCGTGGCAAAGCGCTGAAGCTCTCCGATCTTGACCGGTTTGCCTTCGGCGATCTCGCGCACGCAGGCTTGTTCGCACAGTTGTTCAGTCGGACACACGCGGGCGCACATACCGCCAAGGATGTTCTGACTTAAAATGGTCTTAGCCGCAGCATCTGGCGTGCCGGTCGCGATCTGGCGGATGAACAGCGGTATATCAATGTCAGTCGGACAGGCCGTGATACAAGGCGCGTCATGGCAGAAATAGCACCGATCCGCCGCAACCAGCGCTTCATGCACATCCAACGGTGGGTGAAGGTCTGAAAACTGGGCGGCGTAAGCATCGGCGTCCAGCCTGCCCGCCGCGATACCTGGCTCAAAGACTTTTTGCGACATTGATCTAACCCCTGCTGCCATCAATTGTTATCCAACGCTCCCACGGATTGATTTTTTTATCAACTGGTAAAATTATTTACCTCTTTCGAAGTTCCATGCGCAATTGCCCGCCGGTTGTACAATTTGCATCAAAAACTCTTGATTTCGTACAATTTGGCACCAATGTTTATTGTGCGACGCGTAAGACTTTCGGCCTCTCAGCCCTTCGGCAATGGTGCGATCAAGTTCTGACCGAGCCACGCTGCCGCATAATGTGGGCAGGCCAACTACAGGAGTAACGGGGCATGGCTACTGGCACCGTAAAATGGTTTAATACCACCAAAGGATATGGCTTTATCGCGCCTGATGGCGGCGGTAAGGACATTTTTGTTCACATTTCAGCGGTAGAGCGTGCGGGCCTGACGGGTCTGGCAGACAACCAGAAAGTGACCTTTGATATTGAAGCAGGTCGGGATGGCCGGGAAAGCGCAAGCAACATCGCGCTGGCTTGATCAAGTTCAATATTGCAAATCAAATGCGGGCACTGCGGTGCCCGTTTTTTGTGCAAACGATTAGCCCGATGCCTCGATACGGGAAATCAACTCTAACACCTTCGGCCCGATCTCAGCTACGACTTTGGCCACTCCCTTTTTGTTAGGATGGATGCCGTCCGCTTGGAAAAAGGCCCGCGCTTTCACAGGGTCTTGCGCGCCATTCTCATCTGCCAACCCGTCGAAGAAGCTGTTAAGAAATGTCGTGTGGTATTGCGCGGCCAGCTCGGGATAGATTGCGTCGAACGATGCCTTGTATTCGGGACCATAGTTTCCCGGTGCCGTCATACCCACCAGCAGCACCTCGACCTCGGCCTGTGTGGCCGCATCCAATATGCCGTCGATATTCGTCCTTGTGACGGCAGGGTCGATGCCGCGCAACAAATCATTCCCCCCCAATGTGACGATCACGCCGTCGACTTCGGGCGTGAGGGTCCATGCCACCCTCGACAGACCGCCGGCAGTGGTATCGCCGGAAACCCCCGCATTGATCAACCGCACGTCAGCGCCGTTCTGATCAAGCCAGCTTTGCAACTGAGGGACCAATCCGTCATCCGCCGGAAGCCCATATCCCTGCGTCAGACTGTCGCCCAGTGCGGCGATTACCAAAGGTTCTGCCATGGCCGGGCCCGATAAAACCAGAACAACAGCCGTCACCACCTTGTGCATCATCGTGAAACCTCCATATCCAACAGGGACCATATATCAAAAGGCAGCCATATGACCGACCCGGTTTTCCAGATTAAAGATGCATCGTTGAAACTTGATAGCAATACTGGAAAGGTCGATATCTTACATGGGATCACTCTTGAAATTGCGCAAGGTGAGACTGTCGCCTTCACCGGACCGTCGGGGTCAGGCAAATCTTCACTGTTGATGGTGATGGGCGGGTTGGAACAGGCCACAGGTGGCTCTGTACGCGCCTTGGGCCAAGACCTGACCACCATGAGCGAGGATAACCTTGCCAAGTTTCGCCGGGGGCGGATGGGCATCGTCTTTCAGTCATTCCACTTGATCCCGACCATGACCGCCCTTGAAAACGTCGCGACCCCGCTGGAACTTGACGGTGCCGAAGATGCGTTCGAGCGTGCGGAAGCCGAACTGCATGCGGTAGGCTTGGGCCACCGTCTGCATCATTATCCGGCACAGATGTCGGGTGGCGAACAGCAAAGGGTTGCATTGGCCCGCGCATCGGCCCCACGACCTGCGATCTTGCTGGCCGATGAACCTACCGGGAACCTAGACAGTGTCAACGGTGCCGCGATAATGGATATGCTGTTTGATCTACGCAAAAAGCATGGGGCAACTTTGGTTCTGGTTACCCATGCCGACGATCTAGCGGCGCGCTGCGATCGCATTATCACCCTGACTGATGGGCGCATCGTATGAGCCTGCGTCTTGCGACCCGCTTCGCCCGCCGCGAAATGCGTGGAGGCCTGCGCGGTTTTCGTCTGTTTCTGGCGTGCCTTGCTCTCGGAGTGGCAGCAATTGCTGCCGTCGGGTCGGTCCGGTCTGCTATCGAAGGTGGCTTGCAACGCGAAGGTGCCGCCCTGCTGGGCGGCACAGCCGAGCTTGAATTCACCTATCGTTTTGCCAACGTCGACGAACGCAACTGGATGAACGCCCAAGCCGCCAGGCTTTCCGAGGTGGTTGAATTCCGATCAATGGCGGTTGTGGGGGAAGGTGTGCAAGCTGATCGTGCTTTGACCCAGGTCAAAGGCATAGATGATCTCTATCCGCTGGTAGGCGCGATGGTATTGGCCCCCCAGATACCGCTGGAGCAAGCGCTTGCCACCCAAGATGGCATCGCGGGTGCGGTAATGGAACGCGCCCTGTCCGACCGGCTGGGCCTGTCTCCGGGGGATACGTTTAAACTCGGTACAAAAATCTTTCGTCTTACTGCCCAGATTATGCGCGAGCCGGACAGCGCTGGCAGTGGCTTTGCCTTGGGGCCACGCACGCTGCTGCGCACGGACGCGCTAGATGGGGCCGGTCTTTTGTCTGCGGGAACGTTGTTTCATTCGAAATACCGTTTGCTTCTGCCCGCCGAAACCGACCTGGATCAGATCAAAGCCGCCGCTATCGCACGGTTTCAAAACAGCGGCATGCGCTGGACCGATGCGCGAAACGGTGCACCCGGTGTATCGCGTTTCGTTGATCGGTTAAGCGCGTTTCTGGTGTTGGTCGGTCTGTCTGGTCTAGCTATCGGAGGCGTAGGCGTTTCCGCTGCGGTACGATCTTACTTGAACGGCAAGACCGAAGTGATCGCGGTGCTGCGTGCTCTGGGGGCCGACCGGGCTACGGTTTTCCAGACTTATTTCATCCAGATCGGAATATTATCCCTGCTTGGCGTGGCACTTGGCGTGATCTTGGGTGCCATAGCCCCGCTTGCGGTGGCACCGTTGATTTCGGCACGGCTACCTATCCCGGCGGCGTTTGCCATCTATCCCGCACCGCTGGTCGAAGCCGCGATCTACGGGCTGCTTACGGCCTTTTCGTTCACGCTGTGGCCGCTGGCGCGCAGCGAAAACATCCGCGCCGCGACGCTGTTTCGCGATGCGTGGGATGGGGCGGCAAGGTTTCCCGCACCTCGCTACGTCTTAGTGATTGGTCTAAGCATCGCCACGCTGGTCGCGTTGGCCGGATGGTTCAATGGAAGCTGGCGTTTGACGGCTTGGACGCTGGGTGGGATTGCCGGTGCCCTGTTGATACTCACTTTGGCTGCGGGCTTGCTTCGGTTTCTTGCGCAGCGCGCTACGGTGCTGACACGCGGTCGCCCTCGTCTGCGGTGGGCGATAACCGCGATCGGCGGCAATAGTGAAGCCTCAGGCGCAGTCGTGCTTAGTTTGGGGCTTGGGCTTTCGGTGCTGGCCGCCGTCGGTCAGATCGACGGCAACCTGCGTCGTGCGATTTCAGGCAACCTTCCGGCAGTTGCACCGTCTTATTTCTTTGTCGACATCCAGAAAGACCAGATTGACGGCTATACCAAGCGCCTAAAGGATGACCCCGCCGTCAGTCGCATTGACAGTGCCCCGATGCTGCGCGGTGTGGTGACCGAGATAAACGGCAAACCGGCCAAGGATATCGCAGGTGACCATTGGGTCGTGCGTGGGGATCGGGGGCTCACATATGCAGCCTCACCAGACAGCGACACCATTATCACCGCTGGCAAATGGTGGGCACCCGATTATAGCGGCCCGCCCTTAATCAGCTTTGCCGCCGAAGAGGCCGAAGAAATCGGGTTGGTATTAGGGGATACGCTGACCATTAATGTGCTGGGTCGCGATATCACCGGGACCATCGCCAGCTTTCAGGAGGTGGATTTTTCGACAGCTGGTATCGGGTTTATCCTGACGATGAACCCCGCAGCCCTTCAAGGAGCACCGCACACCTATATCTCGACAGTCTATGCCGAACCTGACGCAGAAGCGGCGATATTGCGCGATATTGCGTCGACCTATCCCAATATTACCGCAATCCGTGTACGTGACGCGATAGATCGTGTGGCCGCTGTGTTAAGCGGGTTGGCTGCGGCGACTTCATATGGCGCTGCGGCGACGCTGCTGACCGGCTTTTTGGTATTGATCGGTGCGGCAGCCGCGGGCGCGGATGCCCGGCGTTACGAGGCGGCCCTGCTGAAAACCCTAGGGGCTTCGCGCCGCTCGATTGCGACCAGTTTCCTATTGCGCGCGGGCTTGCTTGGTCTCTTTGCCGGGACGGTTGCTTTGTTGGCCGGTATCCTAGGCGGTTGGGCTGTCAGCCGCTTTGTCATCGAAACACGTTTCGAAGTGGTTTGGCCGTCTGCGCTGCTTATTATTGTGGGAGGTGTCACGGCGTCTGTCCTTGCCTCGCTTGGTTTTGCCTTAAATGCGCTGAATGTCCGCCCTGCCGGGGTGTTACGAGCCCGAGAATAAACTGAATTTCAAACACAACCGAGGGAAAAGAGAATGACGGAAAATCTACCGGCCCCCTTGCCACCCGTATTGAACAAGGCGCAGCAAGCTCAGGTTGTCAACATGCTACGCCGTGCGGCCAAGACCGAGATTCTGCCGAGGTTTCGGAACCTTTCGGATTTGGAGATCAACACCAAGTCCGGCCCCTTCGATCCGGTGACCGCTGCCGATCTTGCCGCCGAAGCCATGATAACCCGTGCGCTGACCCATGCGTTTCCGTCGGCTTTGATCGTTGGCGAAGAGGCCGTGGGGCAAAACCCGTCCCTACTGGACAAAATCGCCGGTGCTCCGCTCGCGTTTATTCTTGATCCGATTGACGGCACGTCGAACTTTGCCCACGGCTTGTCGACATTCGGCATGATCCTTGCCGTGACCCGCTTTGGCAAACCTGCTTTCGGCGTGATCTATGACCCCATAAATGACGATTGGGTGATCAGCGATGATGCAAGGGTGCCAAGTCTTCAACGAGCGCTCGGTGTCTCGCGTCCATTGCGCGTTAGTATGGGCAAACAAATCGAGGATCTGACCGGATATGTTCCTCTCGGGAATTTCTCGAAAGCGCTGCAATCCAAAGTTGCCGCCACCTTCCCCAGCTTTGCCAAGGTTAACTCTCTGCGCTGCTCTGCCCATGAATACCGCACTTTGGCGCAGGGCCATGCCGACTTTATGCTAAGCGGAACGTTACACCCGTGGGATCATGCAGCCGGGGCGTTGATTTGTGCCCAAGCGGGCGCGCATGTCGAGATGTTGTCCGGCGGGCCGTATGACGCGACCCTGCGCAGCGGGCACTTGCTGGTGGCACCAGATAAAACAACCTGGAACCGTTTGCGCAAAGTGTTTGCTTTTTTGGCTGACGACTGACGAGCCAAACGCAAATCGGACGCGAAGGATCTCTTCGCGTCCGATTGTTTGTCACTAGAAAGCGAAGCTACTCTGCCGCTTCGGCATAGTCCTCCATCGGTGGACAGGTGCAAATCAGATTGCGGTCACCATGCACGTTATCCACACGGTTAACGGGCGGCCAGTATTTGTCGACGCGGAATGCACCGGGGGGGAAGCAACCCTGTTCGCGGGTGTAGGGCCGGTCCCATTCGCCTACCAGATCTTCAACCGTGTGCGGCGCATTCTTGAGCGCATTATTCTCGCGTGGCATATCGCCTGCTTCAATCGCGCGAATTTCTTCGCGAATTGCCAGCATAGCATCGCAGAAACGATCCAGCTCGGCTTTGGTCTCTGACTCGGTCGGCTCAACCATCAACGTCCCAGCAACTGGGAAGCTCATCGTGGGCGCGTGGAAGCCCGCGTCAATCAGACGTTTGGCGATGTCATCCACCGTCACGCCTGCGCTTTCCTCGAACGGGCGCACATCGAAAATACATTCATGCGCAACCCGACCCGTTGGCCCTTTGTAGAGCACCTCAAACGCGCCTTCGAGCCGCTTGGCGATGTAGTTGGCGTTCAGGATCGCGACGCGTGTGGCCTGCGTCAGTCCGTCGCCGCCCATCATCAGACAGTAGGACCACGAAATCGGTAGCAACGACGGCGACCCATAAGGTGCTGCTGATACCGCCCCTTCGCCGCCATTCGGGTGCCCCGGCACATGTGCGATCAGGTGCGACTTGACGCCAATCGGACCCATGCCGGGGCCGCCCCCGCCGTGCGGAATGCAGAATGTTTTGTGCAGGTTGAGGTGGCTGACATCGCCCCCCACATCGCCCGGACGCGCCAAACCAACCATCGCGTTCATGTTCGCCCCGTCGATATAGACCTGACCGCCGTGATCGTGGGTGATCTTGGTCACTTCGGTCACGGTTTCCTCGAACACGCCGTGGGTCGAAGGATAGGTGATCATGCAGCCGGCAAGGTTTTCGCTGTGCTGCTCTGCCTTGGCGCGGAAGTCATCCAGATCGATATCGCCGTTGGGAGCCGTCTTGATCACAACAACCTTCCAGCCGACCATATTGGCGCTGGCGGGGTTGGTGCCATGGGCCGACATCGGGATCAGGCAGATGTTGCGATGCCCCTGCCCGTTGGCACGGTGATAGGATGCTATCGCCAGCAGCCCCGCATATTCGCCCTGCGCACCCGAATTGGGCTGCATGGAAATCGCGTCATAGCCGGTAATGTCGCACAGCTTGGCCGACAGGTCGTCGATCATATGCTTATACCCAAGCGCTTGATCTTCAGGCACAAACGGGTGGATCATCGAAAATTCACGCCAACTAACCGGCATCATCTCGGCGGCCGAATTCAGCTTCATCGTGCACGACCCAAGCGGGATCATCGCGCGGTCGAGCGCCAGATCACGGTCTGCCAGACGCCGCATATAGCGCATCATCTCGGTTTCTGCGCGGTTCATGTGGAAAATCGGATGGGTCAGATAGGTCGAGGTGCGCAGCATCTCGTTCGGCACACGGTATTCCGGGGTGAAATCATCATCGGCCTGAACCAGACCAAACGCCCGCCAAACCGCTTCGATGGTTTCCGGACGGGTGCGCTCATCAAGGGTGATGCCCACACGGGTCTCACCGACGCGGCGTAGGTTGATCCCCTCATCCACCGCCGATTTCATCACAGCCGCCTGCAAGGGGCCTACATCGACAGTAATCGTGTCAAAATAGACTTTCGGGTCGACCTTGAACCCGGCACTCTCCAGCCCCTTGGCCAAACGCACGGTTTTGCGGTGAATACGCTGGGCAATCGCCTTAAGACCTTCGGGCCCGTGGAACACAGCATACATCGACGCCATAACCGCCAAAAGCGCCTGCGCCGTACAAACATTCGACGTCGCCTTCTCGCGCCGGATATGCTGCTCGCGGGTTTGCAATGACAAGCGGTATGCGCGATTGCCATGGGCATCAATCGACACGCCGACAATCCGCCCCGGCATCGCGCGTTTATACGCATCCTTGCAGGCCATATAAGCCGCGTGCGGGCCGCCGTAACCCTCAGGCACACCGAACCGCTGAGTAGAACCCACAGCAATATCTGCCCCCATGGCACCGGGTTCTTTCAACAAGGTCAACGCCATCGGATCCGCCGTGACCACACCCAACGCACCGGCATCATGCAACGCCGAAATGTGACCGGTAAAATCGCGCACATGCCCGTAGGTGCCCGGGTACTGGAACAAAGCGCCAAACACCGCCGTCGCATCCATCTTGTCAGGATCGCCGATAATCACCTCAATCCCCAAAGGCTCGGCCCGTGTCTGGATCACCGCGATATTCTGCGGATGGCAATCACGGTCGACAAAAAATGCCTTCACCTTTGATTTTGAACTGCGCATCGCCATGGTCATGGCTTCGGCACAGGCGGTTGCCTCGTCCAGCAAGGACGCGTTGGCGACGGCAAGCCCCGTCAAGTCGCTGATCATTGTCTGAAAATTCAACAAAGCCTCAAGACGGCCCTGGCTGATCTCGGGCTGATAGGGTGTATAGGCCGTATACCAGGCGGGGTTCTCGAAAATATTGCGCTGGATTGCAGGCGGCGTGACCGTGCCGTGATAGCCCTGC
>LAZR01001041.1_pt1 | contig 18582 bp, 17 predicted proteins | sample 329461 | NCBI WGS metagenome assembly LAZR01 (sample SAMN03002196, study PRJNA259156) | marine sediment metagenome | biome: sea floor; feature: Hydrothermal impacted sediments; material: marine sediment; isolation source: Loki non-amplified sample from Loki's castle hydrothermal vent sediment ...
AAGTTACATCAATTATTTCATCAATTTCTTCAATTGAATTTTTGATGTAATTCTCATCATTAATGGTTAGCTCTATTGCTTCGTGAGGGCAAACACTGATACATCGTCCACAACCTCTACATATTTGAGTAATAATAGCCTTATCTCTTATCATGTGTATGGCATCAACAAAACAATATCCTTTGGTACATATACCACAACCTTTACATCTGTCTGAGACTTTAACGTTAACTCCTTTCATTTTTTTAATTTTATTGCCAATCCTGGGCGCTAAAATTGGAGATACACGCCATAAACAGCAGCAAGGATCACAGTTGCATATACTTAAGAGCTTTTCCCCTTTTTTTACACCAAGCCATTGAGCATCTAACTTATTTCTCCCTATCATATGTACTAACCCTGCGTCTTCACATTTTTTTTCATGATCGAAAGCTTCTTCTTTTGTAACTAACTTTCCTAATTGTGGATTAATGTCCAAAACAGCTTCTCCAAGAAATAGGCAACCCAGCTCAATTGGGTAATCCTCACATTTCATACTCGATCTACAAATACAAAAATTCATAACAAAATGATGTTTAGCTTTTTCAATGAAATGCTTAAGCACTTGGGAGGGCAATACAACTTCATCATACTCTCCTAAAGATTGATTTATTTTAATACTTCTAACTTGGGGAAGATATATAATATGATCTCCTTGAAAAAGCAAATAATCAAGGATAGATCCTAGAATAGGGAGATTTGTTAACTTAGCGAGGAATTTTATATTTGGGAATGTTTTCTTCAATAGCTTTACAAACCACAAAGGACGTGCCATTTACTATTTCTCCTAAAAATTATTTATTAGGTATGTCTCGAAGTGAATTTAAATATTTTGATTACTATTTTGATAAATTGAGGTTAAATCACCCAATTCTTTGAAATAAGGTTTAAGTAGAAAAGCATAACAGTATTCTTTATTTCGGGTTAAGCTATATTTTTTAAGAATATCTCTTCTTCCGATAAGACTTCCTCCAACACCACTTTGTTTATAGTCAATATTTACAGTGATAAAATCTCGTTTAGGCAATTCATCTATATGTTCTGCTCTCTCTAAATCTTCCATTGAATAAGGCCACGCACTAATATTAAGGTAATCTCCTCCGATTTCTGAAATAAATAATCCTTTGTCACTTCCATCTGTTAAAGCTGCCCAACGCACATCAGTTCTATTACCATTTTCTTGAGGGCGTACGTAATTATGGACTAAATCTTCGACTAATCCTGAATATAATCCTACCGCAGCTCCTGTTTTTCTATCAAAGTGTGTTTCATGTGGACCTCTCCCATACCAAGTTAATGTATTATATCTACCTGGAATTGCCATCTGCATTCCAAATCGGATCATATCTCTCTCTGGTGTAAACAAATTTTTTATAATAATTTCTCCTGTTCCAAATACAGTATATTCAGTTTCAAAATAAGATTTCCCATATGGAACAGTTGAAATCGTTTTTACACGTATTCTATTACTTTTTAATTTGTTTATTGATATTTCTTTTAGAATGCGATTATGATTTGCTTCTTTCCATTTAAAGATGAAACTATTCAACTCGGGTACGACAAATCGTAATAAGTTGTCGGTATCTATTGGTGCTCTCCAAAAATTAGGAACTAGGGGACTAGAAAATAATTCAGTATCATAAATGGAATAGGATTCAATAACTCCAGTTTTCTTTCCGAATATAACTTTAAAACCACTTCCTTTTATAACAATCTCTTCTTCCGTCTCTCTCGAATTTATCTCTGAATTCTCTTCTGATTTTATTACTGATGTGGGAGGAATTTCGAATGGTATCTTAAATTGATCCCATGCTATTCTATAACCCTTTTCTGCCCATCTTGTTTTATCAGAGAGTTTGAACATTAGAGTGAGATGATATTCTGTTCTTGGATTTAAAATTGGAGTTTTAAAAGGTATTCTAATCTCTTGAGATTTTTTAGGTTTTAAAGATATTTTCGGTAATAAACCATCCTGAATCGTTTTGCCATTAGCAGTCATTTGCCATGAAATTTCAACAAATTCAAGAGATTTAAAGTTATATTTATTCAGAACATTAACTCTTCCTTTAAGTAAATCAATTGGATACACTTTTATATTTTGATATACTTTTTTTACTTCATGAAGTGATGGGTTGGGGGTTCGATCAGGTAATACGATACCGTTACAGCAAAAATTCTTGCTATTCGGCTCATCTCCATAGTCCCCTCCATAAGCCCAAAATTCTTTACCATTAGCAGACAATTTTCTCAATCCTTGATCAACAAAATCCCAAATAAAACCACCTATACAATTCTCATATTGTTCAAACACATCCATATATTCCTGAAAATTTCCAAGGGAATTTCCCATAGCATGGGCGTATTCACAGAGAATTATAGGTTTATCTTTATAATCTTCTGGGTTTAAAAAACCATTAGGAGAGGTTCTTCTAAGTTTCTTTAATTGGCCTGATTTAGCAAGCCTTTTTATGCTTGTATACATCATACTAAATACATCAGACACTTCCAATTTAGGATCTCCCTCGTAATGAAAAGGTCTCGTGTAATCTATTTTTAAAGCAGCCTTTTTCATAATTTTGAAGTTATCTCCATAACCTGCTTCATTTCCTAAAGACCACATGTATATACAAGGATGATTTTTGTCTCTCTCTACCATGGACATCATTCGATCGACACAAGCTTTAGTCCATTCTGGTCGACTTGATGGGATTTTTTCACGTAATCCATGGGTCTCTAAATTGCACTCATCAATTACATAAATACCAAACTCATCACATAATTCATACCACTTTGGATCATTTGGGTAATGACTTGTGCGAACAGCATTAATATTATTCTGTTTTAAAATCTTAATATCCTGGAGCATTCTTGAATAAGGTACTGCTCTGCCATGATCAGGATCATGTTCATGCCTGTTTACCCCCTTAAATAAGATTGAACGATTATTAATGTATATCTGGGAGTTTTTGATTTCAACTTTACGAAATCCGAATTTACAATGTTCTACCTCAATAATCTCATTAGATGCACTTTTTAATACCAAAAGAATATCATAAAGGTAGGGATTTTCAGCAGACCATTTTAAGGGATTAATTACAAGTTTTTTCATACTGACTTCGATTTCCCCTGATGGTGCTATATTTAAATTTTGAATCCCAATATTGGGTTCAGCAATTATCTTGTAATCATTATCTATCATAAAAGATTCCAAATTAAATCCTTCTATTAGATCCTTGGAGTAATTAATAATTTTTGCTTTTATTATCAATTCAGCGTTTTTACATTGATCATCTAAATCACAAAATATAAAAAAATCACGTATATGCACATGGGGAGTAGAATAAAGGTACACATCTCGGTAGATCCCACTCAAACGCCACATATCTTGATCCTCCAAATAACTCCCATCAGACCATCGATAAACTTCAACTGCGAGGATATTTTTATCTTTTTTTAAAAAGTCTGTTATATTAAATTCCGCTGGAGTCATTGAGCCTTGACTATATCCCACTTTTCTTCCATTAATCCATAAATAAAATGCAGATTTTACACCACCGAAGTGAATAAAAATTTGATTACTTTCCCAGTTATTAGGAATTGAAAATTCTTTCTTATATGAACCAACAGGATTATAATCGTGATCAATGCTTGGAATGTTATCTTTTTGAATACTATATGGATATTCAACGTTTGTATAAATCGGGACTCCGTATCCTTGCATCTGCCAATTACTTGGTATTGGGATTTCACTCCATTTGCTCGTATCAAAATCTAAATCATAAAAGTTTTTTGGTCGATCTTCTGGTCTTCTCACCCAATTAAATTTCCAGTTACCGTTAAGAGATTTATAAAAATTCGAACCTTCATTGGTTCCTTGTAAAGCAGAATCTGTATCTTGAAATGGAATTAATGTATTATGAGCGGGTTCCTTATTTAACCCTATTATTTCAGAATTCTCCCAATCTTTTCTCTCTTTCATTATTGTGAGTTGATCTTAATTTTTTTCAAATTTAAGTAGAAAACCCAGAATAAAAATATTCTCATCAAATAATTGAAAACAATAAATCTTATAATTTTAAATAAATCTAATGTTAATCTAAAATTAAGATTCATCTTTCAAAACAAATTAATTTCTTATGAAAATTGATATTGGATTGTTAAAAGAATTTGAGAAGACTATTGACACTATTAACCCAGAAAATGGGAAAATTCCAATTAAAATTCTTGGATTCGGAGAAATGAGTTTGGTTTTTGAAATCATTGATGATCCCGCGCATTTAGCGTATAAAAGAATTCCGATTTTTGATACGGAAGAACAAGTGAAGAAACACATCCGTGCATATAATGAATATTGTAGAATCCTCGATAAGGAATTAAATCTCAACCTCCCTGAACATAAAGCTATATGGTTTAGAGATGATAAAGAACAAATTCAATTCTATAGTGTTCAAGCTCGAATTGATCCTGAATCTGTTGGAAATAATGTAATTCATCATATTAATGACGATGCAATAGAAACACTGATTCTCCTCGTTGTAAGAGAAATGAAGAAAGTATGGTCGTTAAATAAGAATAATCATAATCTAAAGGTAGGATTAGACGGACAAATTTCAAATTGGAGTGTATTGAATTACGATCCTAAAACCCCTACAATAGATGATAATACTAAATTATTCTATTTTGATACAAGTACACCAATGTATCGAATAAATGGAAACGATGCAATGGATGCTGAACTATTTTTAAAAAGCGCACCTTCATTTATGAGATTTCTAATAAAATCTATGTTCTTACAAGAAGTATTAGACCGTTATTATGACTGGAGATTAGTAATCATTGACTTGATCGCTAATTTCTTTAAAGAGCAGAAACCTGAAATAATACCTATATTAATTCAAAGGATAAACAAATTTTTTAGAGAAGAAGCAAAAGAATTTGAAATTACCCCTTTAACAGTGATGGAAGTACAGAAGTATTATAAAAATGATAAAGCAATATGGAGTATTTTTCAAACCGCAAGGAGAATCGATAGATTTATAAAAACTAAATTATTTCGGAAGAAATATGACTTCTATCTTCCTGGTAAAATAAAAAGGTAATATATACTATATTACCACTCTTACGCTTTTGCAGCAGAAGCCCATTTATCCCTACAAGTTTTAGAACAGAATATGTGCATGCTCGTAGGCTCCACAGGGTCAAATTCTTGTATCTTAGCTCCTCCTACAATTTCCTTTTTGCATTCTTGACATTTAACTTTAGCCATTTTCTATCAACTCAGGTTTTTTATTTATTTATTAATTTAGTAAATTCAGTTTTTATAATATTTCATAAAAGTTAAAATATATATGCCTAAAAAGAAATAAATAAGCAAAAAATGCAAGTACTATAATGCACTATTAATAAATATGAGTCGTAAACTTAATGTATATCTCACCTCAAATGTTTTTTCAGAAGAAGAAATAGGCTCTAATGAGAAAATTTCCAAAGAAATTCGATTTAAAATTAAAAAATTATGGGAAAAATTAGCACAGATATCAGAATTAAAATATTTTGATGGACGTTTTCCTATAGAGAAAAAACTTAATGAAGAAATTAGAAAGTTTAATCCCGATATACTAGGGTGTCATTTAAGTCATAAAATTTCTATAGAAATGCTTAAGAATTCTAACATTTTCGCAGTTTCCACTTCAACTGTAGGGTATAATCATATTCAAAGAACAGAAAATGATAATATTTTGATAACTCACACTCCAGGTGTCCTTCATGAAACGGTAGCAGATTACACAATAACGTTAATTCTGGCTAACTTGAGAAACATAGTTGATCTACATAATTACGTATGGAATTATGGTTGGAGTTTGGAGGAAAAGTGGGATTTGGACCACTCTCTCTCATCCATGTTAGCGACTAAAATTCTTGGAATTGTAGGATTAGGTGAAATTGGAAAGGAAATTGTAAAGAAATTGTATTCCTGGGGTGTTAAAATCGTTTATTATGATATTGAACAAATGAAAGAGTTTGAAAAAAAATACCCTTTGATAGAATTTAAAAAAAACTTAAACACACTTTTCAGAGAATCAGACATTATTAGTTTACACATTCCATTGAATAAGAAAACCCATCATATAATTAATCGAGATTTGTTAAAACTAATGAAAAAAAATGCATTATTAGTGAATACTGCTCGAGGCTCTGTTGTAGACCTCGATACTTTAATAAATATGATTGAAAATGAAGAGCTCCAAATAAATTTGGCCCTCGATGTATTCCCAGTAGAGCCAATAGATCTAAAGACTATTGAGCGTTTAAAAAGAATAAAAAAGAATCAACCAGATATTAGAATTATAGCCTTACCCCATAACGCTTCTGCTGATGCAAACACAAGAGGCAAAATGGATGTAATTTTTCTTATTGACATTATTCATTTAATCGAAAGCTCATCAATAGAAGATTTAGACAAAATTCACTTAATACCAGAACATAAAAAGCAGTTAAAAGAAAAGAAATGGAAAATTTATAGTTATTGGGAAAGAAAATGATAAGGGCTTTCATTGCAATTGAATTAAATAATAAAGAAACTATCGAAAATATTACTTTATTTTCTTCACGTCTGAAGAAAAATCAAGAAAAACTTAAAACTGTAGAGCCGAAAAATCTACACCTGACATTAAAATTTCTAGGGAATATTCATGAAGCAGTTACGCCAAAAATTTATTCATTATTAAAGAGAGATGTTAATACTCAACTTTTTCAAGGGAAGACATTTGATTTTAGACTGCAAGGTGTTGGACAATTTAATAAATTTTCAGTTTTATGGATAAAACTTGTCGGAGATATTCCATTTTTACAGAACATTAAAGATACAATTGAAAATTTACTGTATGAAAATTTAAATATTGCTCGCGACAGAAGGACACAATTCAAACCTCATCTCACAATAGGAAGATTAAAGCGGGACAAAATAAATTATAAATCATTTGGCACACTTAAAAACCTAATAAATGAAAACAAAAAGTTGGAATTTGGAGTTTTTAGCATCAGTGAAGTCAAACTAAAAAAATCTGTTCTTACTCCAAAAGGTCCAATTTATTCTGATTTGGTATATTAGATGCATTCAAAGAATAAAATTAAAGCAATTGTATGGGATTTGGATGGAACTTTAATACATTTTAAAATTGACTCAATTGGAGCCCGTCGTATTACAATAGATATCCTTCTTTATCATGGTGTCAACAAGAAGCATCTTTCAATAAAGAAAGGTATCATGGATAATATTGAAATTGCGAAAGAGATATTTATGTCTAAGGGATATAATGAAAGACAAATCGAGGATATTTTACGAGAAATTGATGGAGAAATAAGCAAGATAGAATACAAAGCTGCACTTAATGCTTCCGTTATACCTGGAATTGAAGATGTTGTTAAATTCGTTAAAAAAATGAATCTTAAACAGGCTATTTACACGTTAAATAAATATATACACGCGAAAATTTCTTTAGAAAAAGTCAATTTGAAGGAGTATTTTGATGTAATAATAGGTAGAGATAATATTGAGAACGCTAAACCACATCCCGATCATTTATTAGAAATTTGTAGAAAACTTGAAGTAGTCCCAAATGAGATAGTTGTCATCGGAGACACTTCTAGAGATATTGATGGCGCAATTAATGTTGGAGCCTATTCAATTGCTTTATTGACAAAATTAGCTAATATAGAAGCTCTTCAAAAAGCAGATATCACAATTGAAGAAAAAGAAATTCCAACAAAATTGATAAAAGAAATTGAGAAACTTTTATAAATAAATAAGAAAAAATAATAATTATCCATAAATCTAAATAATTCTATATAATATAATTATATAAAAAGGTTAAAAACCAAATAATGAAAGTTGAGTATCTTTTAGACATTTTAAAACCGCATATGCCTCCCGTAGACTTGGTAGCCCGTACTCTTATGGAAATAAACGGAGTAACGAGCGTGCGGATAAAAGTAGATGAACTAGATCAAAAAACCGCTTCTTTACACATAAAAATTGCAGGGACTAATCTTTCCTTTGAAAATATTACTGATAAGCTAGAATCACTGAACTGTGCTTTACATAGTGTTGATGAAGTAAACTGTGAAGAAATAGATTAGTTTAATAATTATTCTTTATTTTTTTTTGGATCTCATTTTAACAAAAATTTTTTATGAGAAAAGATTAAAATTAATTTCATTATTAACTTTACTGAGTCATAAATGTCAATAAAAGAGAGTAAAATCAAACATTTAATTCGGGAATATTTACTTGATGAGGGTTTATTGAGAGAAAAACTCAATAATCCTAAACTAGATTTTGGTTTTCAATTCATATTTCCTCCTGGAAAAGATCGTTTAGGTCGTCAAATTGGTAGAAATATGGTTGTAATTAGACCTAAAAATAAAAATTTACTGATAGTTAGTTTAGGGCTTCAAATATCTGAACCACATATAAAGGCCTTAAATTCTTTAGAAAATGAGAAAAGGATGAAATTTTTTATAGAGTTAAGGAAATCCTTTCTTCTGAAAGATATGTTTTATCGCATAGATATTAAAAATTTTAGATACGAAATAAGTGATCAAGTCTTTCTTAATGAAGATGGAATTATTTCAAAGAAATCTTTTTTTAAAAGCACACGGAAAGTATTTAATTGTGCAGCCTATAGTAATATAATTTTAGGAGAACATTGTGCTGGAAAAATCAAGCTTGATGATTTTTTGAAGTCCAAAGAATTTCCTGATGAGTCTAATTTTTCTTTATATTCTTAATTAAAAAAAAAACCAATGGTGACACTTTATTTTTAAAAACTGGTTGCAAGCCTTAGGTAAAATAGAATATGTGCAAGGGAAAAAAAGACCTGACGTTGACTGTATTTTATGCGCAATAAAAGATGATGATAAAAGAGTCATTAATTTAAAGTATTATGAGGATGATTTGATTTTCATTATACTAAATTTGTATCCTTACAATCCCGCACACAGTATGATAATACCGAATCGACATATTTTTAAATTTACAGATTTAACTAAAGATGAGATACAACGGATTTTCAGAGCAGTGCAGGGTCTACAGAATTTGATAGGTGATATTTATAACCCTCGAGGATATAATATCGGATTCAATCAAGGTAATGCCGGTGCTAGTATTCCTCACTTACATTGTCATCTAGTGCCACGGTATGGAACTGAACTTGGATTTATTGATATTGTCGGAGAAACTCGAGTTGTTCCAGAGGGATTAGAATCCGTTAAAAAGAAACTAGAAAATAATATTCAGAATTTTTTAAATAAACAATTCTTTGAATCTTTCTGACATCCTTTATTAATCTTAAAATATCTCATCTCAAGATGAGATGTTTAATAATAAAAAAAAAGAAAAAAAATACATTAATTACTAAACTTTAAACTATTTTATCTTGTAGCAGCACGAATATCAGCAGCAGTAACGCGTTTACGTTTATCTGCTTTGCAAACCTTGATGGCTTCCTTGGTGGCTGATGCGGCGCTAGATTCTAAATAGCCAATCAATTTATCAAGCGCTTCAGCTGCAACTAAATCAGCTCCTTCTTTCTTCATTAATCTCCTAATTGGAGCTTTAGCGATATACCCATCAGATTTTTTTGTTGCTTTTTTTGCTGGCGCTTTCTTTTTAGCCATATTTTTTGATCCTCCACAAATTTATTAAATTTCAATTTTTATGAGATTATAATTAAGTATAACTACTCATTTCTATTATATAAATGTTATGATTCGAATAGATATATTAATCAGATCTCTTTAATGAGATCATATGATTCGAAAATGAGATCGTTTTATTAATGTTTGATTAATTTTTCCGACAAAACAAATTTTTATCTAATAGTAGAAAAAGCCTTGAGTCCTTAATCTTTTAAAGATTTACTTTTTTTTATGTTTCGAAACTTCTTTGCAATTTTTTATTAAACACTAATTAAAAATTTAAAAATTTTAATCAACACAGAAATATAAAAATTGAAAGTATTATTAGATTAGATTCTAACACTTAGATTTTCTATATTTTGACTCTTCTATCTTTTCAAGGTTAGGTAAAAAACCTATGAATCTTTCGAAACCTTAATTTTTCTAAAAATAAAAATTAAAATACTAAATTTTAGATTAAAGTATTATAAAAAAAAACAAATTTGAGGATTTAATTTAATTTTCAGTTTTAACTTTTGCTATGTCAGAAATTAATAAAATTAATCAAACTGAAATAGAGAAATCACTTCAAACATTAGGATTTACGAAAAATGATTCGAAAGTATTATTAACTCTCTGCAAATACAAGATTTTAAGCCCAGCAGATATCGCTAAATATTCTAGTGTTGATAGAGCAAGAGTCTATGATTCGTTAAATAGGTTAATAGAAAAGGGATTTATTCAAAAGGAGCCTATTAAAAGAGGCGCGAATTATCAAGTTATTCCGATTGAAAACATCTTTAAAGTTATCCGTGACGAATATAAACAGAAAATAGAAGATACCATGGTTTTAGAAAAAGTCATAACTGCTTTAGAAATAAACAAGGAAGAATCAGAACCACGGGTCTGGTCAATAAATTCAAGGGTAAAAATCAGAAAAAAAATTAGAGAATTAATTAATTCCGCAGAAAAAAGAATATTTTTCATTATAACTCCTGATTTACTCATGCATGAACTGGGTGGGCATGATTGGATTTTAAAAGAATTATGGAATAAGAAGTTTTCTTCAAATATACAGGTTGTTATAGCACTAAAATATAAAGAAGCCCTAAAAGAAGAAATTAAAAAGTTATTAAAAATTTCACTAGTAATTCATTCTATTGAGGGAGACAGTGTCATTCCTTTTGGACTTTTAATTACTGATAATAAATTCTTACTGACAACTCTGGACAGTGTGAAGGAGGCACCTGAATATACCTCGGGTTTATGGTTAGAACACGGAACCACAAAACAAATTATAGGCTATGAACACTTATTCAAGCATTTTGTCACATCAGAGTGTAAGTTAATACAATTGATACCCAGAACTAAAAATACAACAATCGTAAATTAAATTCTCTAATTTAATTAGATATAAATAGTGAGAAATTTATAGTAAAAATTTAAATTTCAATCGGAATAATTTGAATTATATACTTAAGACTTATGTAAAAGTAGGGGATAAAGCGAAATGTCTTACCGAGGAAAGGTAATTCTTTGTGGAGATGCTGGTGTGGGCAAAACTAGCTTATTAGCTCAATATGTTGATGGTAAATTTAGTGAAGAATACCAGCAAACAATCGGGGCTAATTTTTTAATAAAAGAAATTGTTTTAAATAAAATTATTGAAAAACTTGAATTAAATAACCCTAATTTAAAGAAAGACATTAAAAAAAAAGGATTTAAGCTGTATTTTTGGGATTTAGGAGGTCAAAAGCATGCCTTATTCGCAAATGAATATTACTTTGTTCAAGCTGTAGGTGCGATGGTAATTTTTAGCCTAAACGATCTCACCTCATTTGAGAATATTGATTTTTGGATATCAAAAATGAAGGAATTAAGTGGGACTATACCCTATGTCATTGTAGGTAATAAATCGGATCTTAAAAGAGAAATTACTCAACAAATGATTGATGATAAGTTAAAAAACTTAGGGGTGGAATATTTTGAGACTTCAGCAAAGTTAAATGAAAATGTTAATAACGTATTCGAAAGTTTATCAGTAGAAATTCTAAACACTTTGAAATAATATTTAAATTTTTTAATAAACTCTCATTGTAACCTATAAATTATAGTCTTTAATTAGGTAAAATAGATTCCAAAAGGTATTCATAATGAGTATTTTAATTATTCCGGTTGCTCCATTATCTCGTACAAAATCTCGACTACGAGATTATTTCTCAACCGAACAACTTATAGAATTAACGATTGCAATGTTCAAGGATCTTGGGAAAACATTATCAAATGTCACATGTTTTAACCAAAAAATCGTCTACTGTAATGCTTCTGAAATTTTAGAACTTGCTGAGAATTATAATTTAATAGGAATAAGAGAAAAAGTGACATCTCCTCCTAAATCCTTTGATAAAGTAATTAGCGATTTAAATAAGATAGCTACTAATAAATTTGACGGTAAGAATACAGTAATTTCTTTTCTAGATTTAATTTTAATTACTGCTAATAATTTTTATGAAATTCACAATCTCGTACAAGTAAATCAGCTAGTAATATGTCCTGCTATTCATTCAGCAGGGATTTCAATTTTAGGAAGAAATCCCCCTAATATTGTATCTACTTATTTTTCTGATCCAAGCACCCCTTCCTTATTTGCGTTATTAAAAAACGCGTCTCAGAGGAATATAAAAAAAATCGCGATATATGATTCATTTCGGGCTAGTTTTGATATCGATGTGATTCAAGACTTAATTTTATCCTTTGAATATCTAAAGATATTTAAATTAACACATACAGAGGTTTTTAAGTTCTTAAAAAATAACTTAAAATATTCCATTAAGAAAAAGATTGCAAGCAATAATCGAACATTTAAGATTGTAGAGAGAGAATAAAATTAAAATTTGAATAAGATATTAAGTTTCAATTTTTCTTTCAGTATTTCTTCAATAGAATTTTGAAATTCTTTTCTTTCACTTTTTAAGGCACCTAAATATCTAGTATAATCCTTATTCTTTCTTGCAACTTTTAATTCTAAACTTTCTATTTTTATCGTGTTTGAGGAGATTTCATCCTTTAACGTTTCCAATTTGTCAGCTAATCCTGCTTCCTTTATTTTTTTTTCAATGCTTTTAATTTCATTTTTAATTAGTAAATAATTCTCAATATTCGTTTGTAAGTGTTTTTCATCAAAAATTGCGTTAATTTGTTCAATTGATTTATTTCTTGTATCAGATTTTAAGTTTAATTTGTTTTCTTCTAAAATATGCCGTAATTGTACCATAAGACTCGTGAATTTTGGTAAATCTTTTTGTTCATTTATTAAAACTTTAATAGGACTTTTAAGGAAGTCCCTGAGATAATTCAATTCAATGTTTGGAATGTGAAATGTTTCTTTATCTAATTCAAATTTTAGCTTTTTTAATGCTTTTTTAAATCCTATTTCATCATTAATCTTTAATCGTAACTGAAATAGTCTTTCATTTTCGTTTTCTAATTCTTTAAATAACTGATTTTTATCTAAAGTTAATAGCTGAATATTTAATTCTCCTTGTTTTTTTTCTCGAATTTCCAATTCCTGCTTAAATTCATCTAAACCAGCCTTCGCATGTTCAATATTTTCCTTTAAATGAAAGATTTTTGGTAATTTTTTAAGTAAATATTCAGCTTCTTTTACTTCTGTATATTTTTTTCTCATTAATTCATCTAAAATTCCCTGTTTTTTTCCCAATTTACGAGTAATATAATTCAATTCCTTTATTTCTGCTTGAACTTCTTTATGGAACTTTGGTAATGATTTTCTTGCGATTTCATTAATACTTGTAAATAATTTTTTTACTGAATTTAATAAATCCATAATGATATCATAATTAATTTTATCCTTAGGAAGATCTATTTCATCAATTTCTTTTCTAACTCGATCGGAGAAAAAATTTAATGATCTCTGAGCCTTTTTATCTATTTTTTCCTTACCCACTTCTAAAAAATGGTCTAAGCATACTTTAATTTCAATAAGAATTTCCCTAATGTCTGATATTGATTTTCTTGCGACTTTTCTAACTTTAAAAAATTGAGAATTTAACCTATCTTGATAAAAAACCTCAAAATCTTCTAAATTTTTTTCAATCATTTTCAGCTATATTTTGTTTTATTTTAGTACTTTAATAATCTTTCTACCATTCATATATTTCTGAAGTGCTTCTGGAATTGTAATTGAGTGATCTTCATTTTGATAATTTTCAAGTATACAACAAATAGTCCTCTCAGTTGCAATTGCAGTTGAATTTAAAGTATGTAAAATTTTCTTCGCTTGTTGTGAACCAACTTTTCCCATTCTAATCTTTAATTTTCTTGCTTGATAATCTAAGCAATTACTACAGGAAACTAATTCCCGATATCTCTCTGATGCAGGAAACCATGCTTCTAAATCATATTTCTTAGACGCATTATCATTTAATTCTCCTGAGGCTATATTTACAATTCTATAAGGAATTTTTAGCTCTTTATAGAGTTCTTCTGAATTTGAAATTAATTCTTCAAAATACTTCCATGAGTCTTCTGGAGAACAAAAAATGAATTGTTCAACTTTTTCAAAACGGTGAACTCTAAATATTCCTAAAGTATCCTTCCCATGTGATCCTGCTTCTCTTCTAAAACATGATGAAATTCCAGCATATTTAATTGGTAATATACTAGGATCGATTATTTCATCGTAATGATAGGCAGCTAATGTTTGTTCGGATGTAGCTATCATATAGAGATCCTCATCCTGGATTTTATATAATTGCTCCTCAAAATCAGCTAATTCTGCTGCTGCTTTCATTATTTCATGTTTGGTAAAATAGGGAGTCCACATTGGAATAAAATCTTTACCTGATAATTTTTCCAAAGCAAATCTTAGAAGAGCTAAGTTAAGTAATACTAGATCTCCCTTTAAATAAAAAAACCTTGATCCTACTACTTCTGAGGCTTTTTTTGTATCTGCACCGTCTATTTTTTTAATCAAATCAACATGTGATAATGGTTTGAAATTTAATTTGGGTAACTCCCCAACAGTCCTCAAAACTTCATTAAACTCTTCAGTTTCCCCATTCGGTACAGATCTATGCAGAATATTACCAACTTTATACCGATACTTCTCTCTATGCTCAAGAAACTCTATTTCATCTCTTTCTAATGCTTCAATCTTTTGTTTAATTTCTTTCGAGCTTTGTATTGCATCATCTGCCTTCTCAAACTCCTTCGATTTTCTAGATTCTCCGATTTTAATTGATATTTCATTTCTCTTTTTTCTTAAATCCTGTAATTCTTGTAATGCATTTCTCCATTTTGTGTCAAACTCTAACACTTTTTCAGCGATAATCGGATCCTTGAACCTTTTTTTTTCTGAATCTATAATTTTTTCAAAACTCTTACGAAACAATTCAATATCAAGCAAAATGAAACCTCTCGAGCAAATTAAAACATTAAATTTCTTATAAGATTTATTTATGTGTTATTTAGTTTAAATCTCTGACATATAATTAAATAACTTTTTCATAAATAAAAAATTCACGGGAGATCTTTTAATTTTAAGGACTTTACATCCCCTATTACTATTTCTAAGGCAAAACCAAAAATTTAATATTAAATTCTATATTTAATAGCATTAAATCAAATAGAAAAACAAATTATTAATTGATTGAGTTCGAATGAGTTCTTTATCCGCAATTCGGCCAAAAAATTTTCGAGAAAAAGTATTTTTTCGTAGTCTTAGATCTCAAGTTGATGGAAACGCAAAAGTAGAGTATGGCTTAACACAAATTATAGGAATCGGTAGAAGATTCGCACAAGCTATTGTAACTGTGGCAGAAATAGACCCAAAAGTAAGGATCGGAGCTTTATCTGAAAAAGATCTGAATAGAATTGAAGAAATTATTACTAAACCTATTGAAAATGGAATTCCCAACTGGATGGTTAATAGAATGAAGGATCTGCGTACAGGCGAAGATCACCATGTAATTGGGAATAGACTGGAAATTACTGTTAAAAGAGACATTGATCGGATGAAAAAAATCAGAAGTTATAAAGGTGTGCGACATCATTTAAGATTAAAAGTCCGAGGACAACGTACAAAAAGTACTGGGCGCCATGGTTTAGTAGTTGGAGTTATACGAAGGAGTTTAAAAAGCAAGCAATAATTATTAAGATGATGAAATATGGGAGACCCACGTCGTAACAAGAAAAAATTTAAAAAACCGAAACATCCATTTCAAAAAGAACGAATACGTGAAGAACTAGAATTTCTGGGTAGATACGGACTGCGAAATAAGCGTGAATTCTGGAAATCACGAACAATACTCGCAAATTGGCGAAGTTTGGCTCGTCGTTCTCGAACTCTACCGAAAGAAAGAGCTGTTGAAGCCCAGCAAACACTAATTCGAAAATTGAATCGATTAGGAATAATTGGTGCTGAGGCAGCATTTGAAGATATACTACTTTTGACCGTTGAGGATGTATTAAAAAGGCGATTACAAACTCTTGTGTACGAAAAAGGACTTGCGAGTACAGTTTATCAAGCAAGGCAGTACATCACACATGGGCACATCCAAGTAGGTGCGAAAAAAATTGATGCACCATCTTATATCGTAAAAAAGGATGAAGAAAATCTCATCCGCTTCGCGCCTAACAGTCCCATTTCAGCTGTAAAAGAATCAAGTTAAGTGAATTTTTTATAGGTTGTATTGGAATTATTTTATCCTCATTACATTTAAATATTTAATCTCCACAATTCTATAGTATACCCTTTTGTTATGAAATAAGAAAAGTTATTAATTAATTTAATAACTTATTAATTAATTTAATAACTTGACAAAGAAATACTGATTCAAAAACTGTGTGAGATTAAAGATTGAACAAAAAAACCCTCACTAATTATTGAGGATGTCGAGAGTCATCGACTGGAGTATGTAAAATTTTTTTAGGATTTTATCAGGTTTAAGAGGAAAATTAAAAGGAAAGAATTCATCAAATTACTTTGACAATTTCAGATTTAAAAAAATTCAATTGATAAGTTTAGATATTTTACAATTTAACTAATTATAATACTAACAAATCCTAATCTGTCAAGACGAATAAAATAAGTATTTTGGATTTTTATCAATTTTTAGTATTATGTGAATATCCAATGAAAATGAATAGAAAAGTTATCTTTCTCATAACTCTTGGAATTATTTTAACGTTTTCCGCTTTTTATTACGACCTTCTATTTTATCAAGAGCATCATGAAACTAATTTAATGACAGATTCTCAAGATAAAATAGTAATTAAATTTTTTGCAGTTCAGTCTGCTAGTGGTTCCTTAGAGAATCCAATCTTCATTGATGGAAATGCATCTGGTGTTAGTGCTCATAACTGGTCGTGGGCGGTTACTCAAGGCTGGTGTAGCGGTGATGGTTCGTGGAGCACACCCTATACTATAGAAAATGTTACTATTGACGCAATTACTTCACCTACAGGCAATGGAATTTTTATAAATAATTCCAAAAATGATTACTTTATAATCAGAAATGTTACGGTTTACAACGCAGGGAGTGGAGCTTATGCGGGAATCAAATTGCAAAATACAAACAATGGAACCTTATTAAATAACAACTGTTCAAATAACAGAAGTATTGGTATTTTGTTGTTTAATAGTGATAATAACACCATATCGGGAAATATTGTAACTGAAAACAATTATTATGGAATACATCTTTACTCTAGTGATCATAATGATATTGTTAATAACACAGCAAATAATAATCATTATGGAATATATCTAGACTCCTGTTTTGATAACGAAATTTTAGGAAATACTATAGCGAATAATAATTATGGAATACGTCTATATTATAGCAATACTAATAATATCGTTAATAACACAGGAAATAATAATGGAATACGTCTAGATCATAGTAATACTAATGATATCGTTAATAACACAGCAAATAATAATGATTCTGGGATACATCTATATTTTAGTAGTACTAATAATATCGTTAATAACACAGCAAATAATAATGTATATGGAATACATCTAGATCATAGTAATACTAATGATATCGTTAATAACACAGCAAATAGTAATGATTCTGGGATACGTCTATTTTTTAGTAGTACTAATAATATCGTTAATAACACAGCAAATAATAATGAGTATGGGATACGTCTAGATAATAGTAATAATAATGATATCGTTGATAACACAGCAAGTAATAATGAGTATGGGATATATCTATATTATAGTCAAAGTAATGATATCGTTAATAACATGGCTAATAATAATCTTTATGGAATATATCTAGACTCCTGTTTTGATAACGAAATTTCAGGAAATATTATAGCGAATAGTGATTATGGGATAAGTCTATATTATAGTTATACTAATGATATCGTTAATAACACAGCAAGTAATAATGAGTATGGGATATATCTATATTATAGTCATACTAATGATATCGTTAATAACACAGCAAATAGTAATGATTATGGCATAAGTCTAAATTATAGTTATACTAATGATATCGTTAATAACACAGCAAGTAATAATGAGTATGGGATATATTTGGACAACAATGACTTTAACGATATCGTTAATAATACAGCAAATAATAATGATTATGGGATATATTTGGACAATAGTGATGATAACAATATAGTAAATAACACAATAGCGTACAACAATGTTGGGATATACCTATCTTACTGTAATTCAACCGAGATTTCGAACAATTATTTTAGTGGAAATGGAGTAGATATCCGAAGATTGGAAGGTGAAAACCCTTTTCCAATTGAAGTTGTGTTGTTAATAGTTCTTGTCATAAGTATTATAATCATAATAGCTGGGATGATTAT
>LAZR01001042.1_pt1 | contig 18578 bp, 35 predicted proteins | sample 329461 | NCBI WGS metagenome assembly LAZR01 (sample SAMN03002196, study PRJNA259156) | marine sediment metagenome | biome: sea floor; feature: Hydrothermal impacted sediments; material: marine sediment; isolation source: Loki non-amplified sample from Loki's castle hydrothermal vent sediment ...
ATGTCGGCCGCAGGGATAAGGATATAAAGTGGGATGGCCGCATCTGGGCGGTTGAACACAAGACAACCTCCTGGGGTACAGCAAAAAGCGGTTTCAATGCCACCTATATTGAAACTTTCAGCCCGAACAGCCAGATAGATGGCTATATGCACTCCTTGAAAATGGAATACGGAGAGATAGCCAAAGGTATTCTTTGTGATTTAGCTCTAGTAACTCCAAACAACCACGAACATTTTATGTTTCTTCCAATTGAAAGAAGCATTGCCAGCCTTGACGCCTGGCTTTGGAAGACTAGAAAAGAGATCGAGCTGATAGAAAAGAATGAAGAAGCCTTAGCCCAGGTTGATCCAACTGCTCCCTTTATGAACGCATATGCTCAAAATGATACCTCTTGTATCCAATTCATGAAGCCTTGTATGTATATGGACTTGTGCAAAACCATACCTAACCCACAAGCCAGGCCAGAAATTCCGAAGGGGTTTGTAGAGAGAAAGTGGGAACCATTTGACGAATTGAAACTGGAAAGCATTGGATTGAAGAAGTGACCTGCGCCCAGATATGCCAATGTCTTGTAATAATGGGATATAATGATTTTTTATTCTGTCTAAAAAGAATTTTTGATTTAATTCTAATTCGTTTATTTTTTTACCCATATTATTAGCTAACGCTTTCCATGCTTTTAACTTAGTTTCTAATTCGTTTTCTTTATCCATTTTTAAGACCCTAGTTTTATAGCGAACCTTATTCTTGCTTTATAATAAGGTAAAGCGTAAGACGTTTCACCATAACTGTTTGTTTCTTTATTCCACAATTGCACTTTATACAATTGTCTACCTATACTATCCATTCGATCTATACGAATTACAACATATATATTATCGTCATAAGGACAAATAGCTATTTCATCACTTCTAAGTTCTCTCTTAGTTATTTCATAAGACATATTAATTCACTTCCGTTACACCTTAGTAGCGTATACGTTACCGAAACAATTTTGACACTTCCAATGTCTTGTTAGACGATTGATTGAGTCTCTATACCAATTATTTCTATTAAGGTTATTCTTGGTAGTGATTGTCCAGTCGGTACACTTACATTTTACTTTGTATTTCATAAGGTAACTCACTGTTAAGATAATTCTTGATAAAGATAATCATTGATTGATAATTTTATGCTAAATGGGATAATACGGATAAAAAAGATCATGAGGCGATTTGTACGGATATTTACCTTAAAAGATTTTCAATTAGTTCGTTAATGGTATCAAAAGTGTATTCTTTATTCATTTTTCTTTCGAGTAATTTAGAAAGTTCACTATATTCTATTCTTAATAGTTCTTTTTCTGCTTTCTCGATTTCAATTGTTGTTATAATAGTTGTTGTTACTTTCATATTAATTTATTGGTTTAGTATGACTATTTAAATTCTGTCTTTTACTAATGTATAGAGAGAAGTATTTTTATATTGATATTAGTTTGATAAATTGTTACTATAGAAAGTAACAGTGAAAAACAATGACTGAAGAAATATACAGTTCTCCTTTAAAGGATGAATTAAACTTAGATACCGATACTTTCGGGACTGGTATTATCGTAGCTTACGATAAGAGGAACAAAAGAGCTTTGCTCGATATTCCAATGGGAAAACGATTAAAGATTTCTCAATCTGGAAATTCAATGCTTATTGCGAATGGAAGATTTGATTTTAACAACTTAAAAGGAACCGTTCAAATGAATATTAATGTTTGGGATAAATCATTTTCAAAAGACGAAATGCCTAAACTTAAAGAACATATGGCAATCAAGAAACAACAAGCAGACCTAAAACAACAAATGAATGATCTAAACCAATAAATCAAAATCTACAATAAATATTTAATATCCTATTTGCACAAATCAAAACATTTATTAACTTAAACAATATAGTTAGATTATCTCACGTTTCGGAAATGTGGAATATATCAAAGGAAGGTGATTGTCGTAACGTTCAACAATTATTAACATTTGATCCCATAGAAATAGAGACACAAAGGCTTACCCTTAAAGAAGGGTGAATATTAAGCATATTATGAAAACACTAACGGAACGAACTTTGTTCGGCAGACCTTTAACGGTATGTTATCCGATGGTAAATATGTTTAGCGGGGTTCACCAATTTAGCGAGGGTAAGCCATTTTTTATTTTTGACACGACATAATTATAAGGGTTAAATGGGTTTCTATTTAATTAGTCTTTCATTTGTTTAATTAGTTGATTAGTTAAAAGATTAAAGGAAAAATATAATGTCTAATATTATATTTAATTGTACTTCAGTTTTCCAAATTGGTTTAAGATTAGTTAATTGTTTAATCTTATTCAGATGTTTCGAAGTAGTAATTGAATGATTAAGATAATTACTATTCATAAAAAGACGTTTTCTATTATTCCACAAATGAACTAATGCAATAAGTGTTTCATAAGAGAAATAAAGAGATACTTTAGGTAAATTAACAATTGTTAATTTATCACTCATTTCTTTGTTTAATGTAACAAGCGTTATAGGTTTTAAAGTTTTTTCGAAAAGATTAGTTCTTATTCTTCCAACTTTTGTTTCAATAATTAGAGACTTAATCATATTAATGTATTGATTAATTAGTATTATTTAAATTCAGTGTTAGATCATTATTCAATTGTTCAAAGATCGAAAACCGTACTTTTTTGATCATGAATTATTTTATACGGATTTTAGGTCTAGTTATTTCAATTTCGTTATTTACATCAATTAAATGATTTTTGAATTTTGGATGAGTATCAAATAGTATACCACAATTAGGACATTTTGGTTTATGTAATTTTCCTATCCATTTAGCTTTAGTGCCAATATGGCAAATTTCATCTTTGCGTTTAATTGTATCTGAAAGTCTATTTTTTTGATATGTTGTCATTAATTAACAACTATTTTACCTTTGTATTTGCCTTTTTCAGCTATCTTGATTTGAGCAAACCAAGACCTCTTAGGGTGATTAGTTACCGTAATAGGATTTTTGTGTTTTAGTATATCGGAAACCATTCCACTAAAGTTTCCAACAATCGAAGGATCTTCCAAGTAAACTTTACTTGGATCTTCCTTTATCGCTTCCTTCAAAGATTTCTTTGTAGGATATTTCTTAGGATTAGCAATATATGTCATAGTATGTATATATTCTCTGTCAACTTAAAAACTTTATCCGTTAAAAATATTATAAAGATAATTAGAAATGTTTTTATTATTCTATATTTTAACATTCTTCTTTTATATTTAAAATATGTTTTACGTTTAATTTTTGTATTTTCTGAATAGTTTAAAGGATATAATAATTGTTCATATATATAAGATAAAATTGATTCTGTATCACCCATATTATATTTAAACACATTGATATTTATTAATCCTTACTATTAGAGATATATTTTTGAATAAAAGAATGATTGAGTGATACAACGAACAGAAAATATCACTCAATCGGTCAGTTTAAAATAAAAGAAAACTAAAAGAAAACTGGCTCAGTCTCACTAAGTCGGTAGATAAACATTGTATCGAGATTTCAGAATTAAAAGGTTGATTTTCTTTAATCTTCTCACTATCGGCATAGTCTACAACTGAGTTGTTTATACTGTAATCATTAACCACCCTTAGTTCGTGTATACCCGAACTGAATTCGTGTTTTTTCAGATTAGCAAGTACGGTGACAGGCTTCCAAGTGGTACAAGCATTATATTGACTTATATCTTTTTTCGTTGACATGTTGCCAATTTCCTTTACAACACCTAACAACTTAGATACAACAAATTTACGGATTTGAACTAAAGGTATTCTATTTGTTAGTGTTGCTGGTCTTTAAGACATACTACCAATGATTTTCTTACTTAAAAATATATTGTCTCACATAAGTTTTTAAGTTTAATTTGGTTATTATCATTAGACTGTTTACACAGTTGGGATACAAACCAAAATGGAAATTACTGATATTATATTAGAAAGTCATATTGTCTCAGAAGGTAAATTAACCAAAGAACAAACAGATGAAATTGAAGAACTACTTGAAAACGCTACAGAAGTAAATCTAGAGCAAATTGCTCAAGTGCTTGAAAAAGGCGGACACAAATTAGTTAAAAAACACGCTCATACATTAGACGTGAGTGAATTTAATTCATATATAATAAATGAAGAAAATGAAGGATATCTTGATATAGTTAGCGAATTAGTTAAAAACTTTGATAAACAATCAACTAAACAACCAAACACCCAAAAGATATAATAACTAATTAATTAATCAATCATTCAATTCAATGACATAATCGTGCGTGCGTGGATTAGGCAATCATTTATTTAATTAATTGTTTAGTTGATTATTAGTTTATTTAGATGTTTAATTGATTATTATTTTGTTTAGATGTTTAGTTGATTAGTTGTTTATTAGTTTGTTCAATTGATTAGTTGTTTATTTGATGTACGGATTTTTTTATTCATGATCGATTTTGTACGGATTATTTATTTTGGTTGATTATTGATTATTCTTGATCTTAGGGTGTATTTAGATATTGATGTTCTGCTTTTCTTTTGCATGTAGGACATAGTTTCTCATTCTTGCTTGTGGTATTCGTACAGTCTCCCTTCTTGCAATATTTCTTTTCGTCTATATCCATATCGATGTTTAAGAAGGCTGTAAGTAGTATTCCTTTCAACGCTATCATTGTAAACCCTGCTATCATTTTATAACCGTATTCACCAATTAAGATATTATCAACGAAATGATCGATATAAGTCTCTAATTCTTTAGTTTCTTTAACCCACACGCCGTTAGCCTTGAGAGTAGCGACCGTTAGTTCTACAGCCGATATTGGAGGTAAGGCGGTTGTTATTAGATAATTTCGCAATACCTCAGTTAATCCAGTTGTTCGGTTGGTAGCTTGTGCCATTCTTCCCTTGAAAGTGGTCTGTATAGCTTGAAACTCCATCTTAGTGTAATCTAAGATCGAATTCAATCGGTAGCGTTCTGTATTGGTAATTAAGACTGTTTCAATTCCTCTTGTATCCCATAGATTTTGGATAACTAAGCGGAGGGGTTCTGAAAACTCTCTATTTCGTAACAGTGAGGTTTCGCCTTCTCTTACAATTCCATTAATTGTAATTATGCTGAATTTGGGTACTTTAAGACCGTATTCGTGAAAGTCTCTTGCAAATATATCGCCTTTCTTGTATCTTGAGATTTTGGTAATCTCAGACTCTGAGTAACCCTTTTTGACTAATCCCTTTTCTACTTTGTCAGTAGAAGCGATTATTATGTCTCCTCTCTGAGTTACGTTAATTACGTTCTCCAAGTCTCCATCTATCCTTTCAGGTAGATCGAGTATTAAATCTTGTTCTCGTTTGTTTTCCTTCAAGATAGAAGCTATTTCTATTTCATTCAACTTTGCTACTCTTAGAAGGTAACAAGTCAGTTTAGTATAATTGATGTTGTGTTTTTCCTTGAAATTGCGATATATTAGCATATCAGATATGTCAAGTCTAAAATCAACCCGTTCTTTTTTCTCTGTTGTCATTGTATTAACATCATAAGGAACAATGTTCCTCATACTAATATACTCAGCATAGTTCTTAAGGTTGTAACCGTACAATATACCTTGTATTATCCTCTAATGTACGGAAGAAAGAGAGTCTTGAGCAATGTGTATATGTGTTTATGTGTTAGGTAGGCATTGCATATATTATTACTATAAATGTTTGGCACCAATGATTTTCTTAACTAAGCGTAATTTGCTGCGCAAATAACGTTTTAGTCATTTAATAAATACCCATATCCCTTGTCATATTTCTTCTTTGGTATGAATTTGCATAATTGTTCTGCGTCGCAATGTATAGTATGACAATTTTTACAAATATTACATACGCGCGTGGAACAATCCGGACATTCGTTATTCATATTCTTTCCTCGAATAATTTTTCTTAGTTCCTATTTGGTTCCTCGCATAAATATTATTCGTAGCGCCTTTATCATATCCAACTAAAAATGCTATAATAAGCATTTCTATTCCTTCTTCTCCCATAAATTTAGCAGACATTACAAAATTTATAAGAATCTTTCTAGATTCAGTATCTAAATTATAGTCAACGCCGTGTTTATCAGCAATTGATTGAATAAATAGATGAATTTTATGTGTAGCGTTAGTCATTTTTTTTATCTCCCAGATATTTATAGAGTCTATCTAATGCATTACCATTTCTATGAAAACCTAATAAATAACCTGATAACCAATATGAAAAATAAATGAATTTTTTAGAATCTTTTGATTTATTAAAAATTTCATATTTATCATGTACTTCAGTTAATTCATACAATGTTAACCTGCCATATAAATAATTTAAATTAAGAGAAGTTACAACGTTTTCAACGTTTTTTATAATTTCTTCTATATTTAATTCGGGTTTCTTTCGTCTAAAAATCATTCTTTTTTACATCCTTCGCATAAAGAAATCGTCGTACCGTTTTCGTTAACCATTCGTATATTATAACAAAAACAACAACCCGGTTCACCATCGGCGTTTACTTCAAAACAATGTGTAGAACTACATAGCTTGCAAAGTCTAGGTTTTGGTTCTACATAATTCATATTAGAATAACCATTCTCCTATTTTCCAACCAATCACTGCAAAAAAAGCAAGTATTACAAATGCAGAAAAAAATCCGTATCCGAATCCAAACCCATCGTCAAAAGTTAATCCATCTTTACATTTACATATAGTCGGACATTTATGTCTCCATTTCGGCGCCATTACCAATTAAACCTCCATTTCCATGAAAACCAAGACTTTTTCTTTCTTGGTGGTGAGTAACCCATTTCTCTAAGTCTTTTAAAAACACTTTTTTTATCTATAAATAGTCCTTCTTTGACTTCTATAAAATCTTCGTCTTTCATTAATGGCACCTATAATTTACTTACTTACCAATATCTGTTGGTGGAATAAAGGCTTTGAGATTATGTCCAAAGAAGAAGCCTTCAATAAAGTATTTCAACTCACTACCACTTATTACGGGTTGTGAAGTTAAAAATACCATTGCTTCTAATGGGATACTTCCAAATTCTTTTTCTTTACCGACGGTTGCGGCAAGTGATTCTAAATTCAATATTTTTGTTTCTGTTTCATCTGTCATTTTTTTCTTCCTCTACTAATTCTATTTCGTCTTCATCCTCTTCAAGGACTACACCGGAGACGTTTTTTACCTCTGACGACCAGTGTCTTTCTATATATTCAGCTTCATCGCGTTCGGGTCTTCCATTTTTTGTAAACATATATGAAACTACCATTTTTAAACCCTCATCTACATGAGCATTTAATTGAACGCCTCTAATAAATTGAGCTAGTTCTCCATCTAAATAAATAAATGTATTCTTAGGATATATTTTCCCATCTTCGCTTTTTGTCATTTCTATTGTAATTTTCTTTGCTTCATTAAACTTTGCTTCGTTAAGATTCATTTTTTCTTCTCCTTTAATATTTTTTTGTGAATTTATTTTATGAGTTTCTGATTCACGGTGTTCTCGTAATTCTTTTTGTGTATGAAATGATTTCATGCCACACACAAAACATAATCCATTAGCGGGAATTTCATATATCATTTTTCTATTTTCTCCTTTTTAAACCAATTTTTAGTTGTTTTTTCATTTTCGTGTGTTAGGCAGAATTTGATTGCCTCTTTTGGAATGCCTCCAGTATGTAATATACATGATGGACAAACCTTCTCGGTTTTCTTCATGTAATAATCGTTATTCATTCTTTTGATTCCTCCAATTTTTCTTTACCCTCGTCTGATACGAGCCATTTATGGAATTCGCGTTTATTTATGATACCGAAACATTTTTCACATGCTTCGGTCTCAACCCACGAATTATACCAATTGATACTAAATTCTCCTATAATATGTTTATTATTATAGTGATACATACCACAAAGTGATAATACAACTTCTTCTACATCGTTTTCATCATCTTGTATAAAAACACCTTTACGTACAATATGGGTTATATTTTCGTCTAATCGGGAAAAATCGTGCCAAACACCAGTTTGGTCAACGAAATAGTTGTAATCTTCTAAGTTACCTATCATTTTCAGACTCCTCTCTTCTTTTCCATGTTGTCTATTATTTTCGTTCTTTCTGTCTTTTCTATGTCTTCTAATCTCACATAGAATGGAAGAAATAGAAAAGTATAATTAGGATACCTTTCTTTTAGTACAGGTTCCAGATGTTTTTTCATCTTTTCAATAAATCTACCAGAAACCATATAATCTGGAGTACCATATTGAAATACGACAATTCCAGATCCTTTTGGATCTAGATGCCATACTTGTACATCTAGAAATCTAAGTGCACTTTCTTGATCTTTCTTTTGTCGGCGCATATAACGCCAAAATCTGATTCTATCTTTCAACTTGATCTAACCTCAGTTTTTCGTCTTTCATTAGTTGGTGAATCCTCTCTTGTCTTGCTTCTTCGATAATATCGGTAGCCTGACTCTCTACTTCGTCTGCTACTGACCCATGAGCTCCGAGCCATTGGAAAATGTCACCACTTGATAAATCATCTGCTTCTTCGGCTAATGCTTGTGATATTACGTATTTTATAAAGTATATCAGTTCTTGCCAACCAAGACTCTCTGGTTTGTTCATATTTAAAGATAGTTCTCCATTAATAATAGAGACGCCGAGAATCTGACGATCTTCTGTACCGAGTTTATCGGCAAAAGAAACATCCATAGTTCTATATAGGATAGCAACATTTAAAAGTGTTTAGTTAAATAATACAATTAGGTTTTAATTATGGCAAGAGAAACACCAACTAAAATCATAGCAGCCGGCGCAGATATTGCAGCCGACACAGAACATTCTGTCACTATTGGCACAGCCGGTGATAGTCTAGTATATCATATTAAAGCACTCTATTTGGATACAAATATGACTATAGCAGATGTAACCGCATTTCAAATCACAACTGATACAGATGTAATTATTTGGTCTTCAGCAGCTTTAACTGCTATTGCAACCACAGCACATTCTTTGCAAGCCCATAGAGGTATTGCAGCAGGGTTTACTGATGGTGATGGAAATGAAGTGGTTGTATTACCTGATAAGATGATTGTCCCCGGTGGATATAAAGTTAAAACTTTAGCAGCTGTTGCGGCAAACATTGATCATGGAGTATTGAGCGTATTCGGATCTGTTTTAACTGCATTCTAAGGAGTGATAAATTATGAGTAGAAAAACACCTTATGGTACATTATTGTCAACAGATCCAGCTGTGCAAACAGATATTTCTTTGACTACAGATTATGTTTATGAATTAAGTCTTATTCGTATTCCTTTAGTTACTGGAGGTGCTGGTACTCGTGCAATAACTATACAAATTACTGCAAATTCTAATATAATTTATAATGTTCCTATTTCTGCAGATATTACTACTGCTGATACATGGGAAATTATGATTGGACACGGATTGTCTCATAGTCTTACAGGGACTACATATACTCTCCCTTTACCAGAAAAACTTAGATTACCTAGAGGATCAGTTATTGCAACTAGTTCTACAGGTTTGACGGCATCAGATAATTTTGGTGCTGCGGTTTTATTTGTAGATCATTTAGATTAAAATGCCAAAGCAAGTTGAATCTATTGTTAAAAGACTTTTAAAAGAAAATCATAGCAAGAATTCAGCGTACGCTTTAGCTAACTATATCGTTGATAAACAAGAGTCTAGAAAAAGACGAAGAAAGAAAAAGTAAAAAATAATCTAATGAATCGTACCCTAAGCAATAGCTAATCTAACCACAATCTATATATAATACAATACGAATATACTACATATGGAAGAAATGGAAGAAGTAGATTATGCTTCAGCCCTTAAGCAGAATATAAATGAATCCATAGAATTAACTGCTGAACATGGGGAAGCATATAAACAAATCGATGATATCTTCAAAGATGTACCCGACGGTAAGGTAGGATTTGTTAATCTTAAGACAGGTGATATAAAGATCTTGGGCGACATTGATCAACAAGTGGCGTCTGTCCTTTATGAAGAGAACCAAGCTGATGCTGGTTCTGGAGGGACATCACATGTTATTAAATATTCTACTATATATGATATGATTAATGCAGAACCATCTATTAATTATGGTTTATCGTTACATAGTGAATTACCAGTAGCATATGGATATAGATTTCAAGAAACAGCCAAAGCTAAAGAATTAGATTCTCTTCAATCGGTAGGAACAGTATCTACAGCTTATTGGTCAGAGTGGTCTAAATATGTTAACTTTGATCATATATTGAGGCAAACCATTCATTCGTTAAAAGCTATGGGTGTAGTTTATGTTGAAAAAACATATGATGCGGCTGGATTAAATAAAAAAGGATGGGGCATTAGAAAAATGCGTGTTTTATCACCAGACGCCATGTATGTTGTTGTTGATAGTAAAGGTAACATACTTGGTTTCATCCAGTGGGCTGGTGAAACAGAAAGGAGATTTTATGAAGATAATGAACAAATTAAAAAGCTTCTCCAACAGAGACGCATACGAGCAATCGACCAAAATAAGTTTCTTAAACAGCATCCGGGTTCTATTTCCATACCTAGACATAAGATTGTATTTGCTACTTATAATGCGTATTATGATGATACCGTCTACGGATACGGTAACCTTGTACCGCTTATTCCGTACTCCAAATCGAAAATCGGTATTCAACAACGCGTTCTTAGGATGATTGAAAACTCTGCATCCAATTTTGTAGTGTTTAAATATGGATCAGAAAACTACATGGTATCTGGAAAAGCAGCGACGAAAGTTATGAGAGATATCTCTAGGGCGAAAAACCCTAAATATATCGTCGTACCGTTTTATTTTGATGTACAAGCTATTGAAATGGGAGGAGCAATAGATGCAGTTGCACCAGTAATGGAATACTTTAAAGATGAACAAACAGTTGGTTTGGGAGTTCCGTTAATTTTAATTAAAGAAGGAAGTTCTGGCGAAGGAGCCAATATTCAATTAGAAGTATTTTCACGCCAATTAAAGTATACACAAAATGTATTAAGTAATATATTTAGAACACAATGTTTTCCAGAAGTATTACTTGGTGATCCTTCTAAATCGTCTAAATTAGTTACAGATGATGTACGATTATATCCATATATAAGACCTAGTGTTTTTCATAAGATACCAGAACTTGTGTGGAATATAATTGAATCTGTTGCAGATAGACGTCTAAGGTTAGGAGTTGATGCTCAACATGGTGGAGTATCTCAAACAGAATATCGTGAAGAGATTGGAAGAATTGGTAAAGTTCCTAAAAACGATGAAATGCCATTAATCCAAATTCAACGAGAGGCACAAGAAGTTCAAAAAGAACTAGCTGAAATGCAAGAAAAGACTGCTCGTCAACAAATGAAACATGATGAAGAAATGATGGGTCTCGAAGAAAAGAAGATGGATAAAGAAATGGAGAAAACCAATCAAGATATGGCTATGCAAAAAGAGAAGCATACAATGGAGAAAGAAAAGATCAGAATGACTAAAGAGTCCAATAAAGAAAAAGAACGGTCTACTGCAGTTAGAGATAGAGCTTCATTCAAAAAAGCGTCTCAAAAGAAGAAATAACACAAACATTTTTAAATACCAAAATTAATTATATAAAATATGTACGAGTACAAACAAAAAGATAAAGACATTGTTAGTCTCAGTATAAACTTCAGAGAGCTGGTACCATCATCTGATGAAATTACTGAGGATGAACTTCGTTTAGTTACTACCGATGCTCGAAAAAACATGCCTAAAGAAGAGTTAAATAAACTTAAAAATAGATTTAAGAAAATTAATTATACTATTTTAGACATGGAACAAAACCGTAAAGGTTTCGGAGTGACTGAAGATGCAATGCAATTTTTTGTCAAACACTTTGAAGATACAAAAGAAGACCAAGGTCTACATAATTTATTCAAAGATCATGATTATCAACATATAGATAGTTTAATGGGAAGAATTGTAGATACTTATTATGATGAAAAAAATAAAAGAGTTAGACGAACTGCTTTAGTTGATATGAGACATCCCAGTGCAGAGAGATTAGATATGTTCCAAAACTTAAGTACTACGTTACTTCATGGTAAGCCTGTATGTTCTACATGTGGAGATGTATTTCAAACTTGTAGACATTTTGATGCTTTTCCTAGAAGTACTGTTGCAGTTGGAATAGAAGATTCTTTAGTTTCTATACCAGCGCATAGAAATGCTAAAAGAGATTCTTTAGGAATATTTAAAACTTCATTATCTGGTATTGCAATAGCAGATGAATTTTTTAGTTATGAAGAAGAAATTACAGATATTGATAAACTTAATGCTGAAAGTATAATTATTGATAAAGATATAATTGCACCATCTGCAATTGAAGAAGATGTTAAAGGTAAACAAGGTGCGAAAATAGTAGATAAAGATAAATTAGCAGCCGAAGGTTTGAAACTTGAAAAAGAAGAAAAGCAAACCGAGGAATTGGGAAAAATCAAGAAAGATCTTGAGTTCATTAAGGAAGTAATTGAAAAAGATATTTAAAGTTAAGAACTCTCCCGAAAGCTTTATAAAATACAATCTTTATAAACTCTTTTAGTATGACAGATATTAATGATATTGACATCGAGTCACTAAGAGCAGAAATTGCTTCATTATATCAAACTGTCAAGACAAATGCCGAGATTAAAGTAAGTGCAGAAAGAGATGTTGTCTTAAAAGACATTGCATCCCTATCCGCAGAACTTAATCAAGATTTTAAGGTAGAGGATTATAAAGAAGTTTCTTTAGAATCCCTTCGATATAAAGCTGGAGTTCTTCATGATGTAATCAAGATGCTCAAAGCTAAATCAGAAACTGGAGATCTTGCTAGCTTGGTTACTCGTGACGGTGGAGTAGATGAACTTTCTGCTGAAAAACTTGAGGACATTATATTGGATCTTATTCAACTAGCATTTGGATTGGAACCTGCCAGTGATGAAATCAAGAAGCTCATTCGTTTTGAAAGAATGCGAGATGGGTATGAATTGAGAGGTTTATAAATTATGCCATTACCAACAAAGAAATCACTCCCTGTATTTCTCTATACCAAAGATGTCGTAAACATTGACGTCGTTCCCGGAACTAAATCCGCAACCTATGAAGTTGGAGATTTGATTTCTTTCGACACAACTGCTTATGAAACTGGTACAGGTGGATATTATCAGGGAACTGAAGTTAACGTCGTAGTCGGCGAAAAGACTGACCCCGCATATACCGATATCGTTGATATTGCGTTTTTGGGTGTCATGACAGAACAATACCCCCCAAACTTCTTCCTTTATCAAGATGTTGATGGACAATTGGATTTAAGCGATTATACCGCTTCTCCCGTGTCCTTCGCAGGTTCTTTAGAAAGGATGACAGTTTGTGTCCAGCAAAATATTATTTTAATGGACTTTTGGAATGCTAATACAGCAAGTCCCGGTGAACTTGCAGCACTTATAGCAACTGATATTGGAGCAGAAGTTTTTGTTTCACAAACAGTTTCTACAGATACTGGCAAAGCCGGTAAAGCTGCACTTGCACGAGATCAAACAGATGCAGCAGCAGCTGGAAATATGGTTAAAGTTGGAAGACTTTTAGCTATTCCAATTAGTGGTGGAAGATATGGATACGTATTATATGATCCATCAATTGCGAGATGATATAAATGGTAAGTACAAAATATTTTGAACACAAACTAAAGGTAGATGAGTTATCTCATAAACTACCTAAAAGAAAAGAATTACCAGACAACCGTCTTTACACCAAGAAACAATATGGTCTCTTAGATGAGGTTACTGATTTAGTTTCACTATATATTGGTGAAAAAGAATGGGGTGTTATGGTTAAGAATGCTTTTGATCGAACTATTCGAACATATCAAAGAGATAGGCTTGCCGCAAGAGATTTGATTCGTGTCAGAAATACAGATTCTGATATTTATCAATGGCTAGTCGGTGGAGGCATTACTGCTGCACTAAACGCTAGAGGCGCTGCCAAAAGAACTGTCCAATTTGACATTTCAAGTAGGTATGCAAAAATCTACAAAGGAGGTCTTGCCGTTGAATTCACTGATGAACTCCGTGATTCAATGAGTATGGATCTAATGGCTGAGGTCATAAATATGGTTGTAGATGCCTTTGATGAGCTTGAAACTGATATTATCATAAAAGCTTTATCTGCTGGTGTTGCAAATGGTACCACATTTACTGGTATTAAACATGCTTCACATATATTTGATGCAGCTCAAGCTGGTTATGCCAATCAAAAATTGGATCATAGCAAAATGCTTGATATGCAATATGTCATGGATAATGAAGGTTACAATGTAACAGATATAACAATGTCTCTTGGACTTTGGTATGATTTGATGCAATTAGAGGAATGGAAAGAGCAATCCGGAAATTGGGTGACTTCTTCACCTTCTAAAGCTTTACGCATTATAGAAGGAGAAAAAGAGGGTCAACCACTTTTACCCGGAATTTCTGCTACTAGAATTTCTGTATCGCCTCTGCATGTAGCCGGACAAATCGTGATGTATGATAAGTCTGAATATATGGACTTTGCAGTTCGTCAAGAACTTAATTCAGAAGTTGCTCCTCATGATGGACTTCATGATGTGAGTATGATCACCTATCGAAATAGGTTTGGTGTTGCTTCCAGAAACCCTGAAGCAGCTACTAAGATGATCAACTTGAATGAGATTTCATTGACAAACAAGTTCCAACCATAAGCTAGAAAGTAAATAAAATATGATATAGATGGCAACATTTATATTCTATATTTTTAATACTTAAAATAATGAGATCGTTTATCCAAGTAACGGATACAAACAATGACATTCTTAGATCCCTATCTCTAGGTGATCTTAGTTCTACTGAAACTTACTCGTTTCGTGTATGGAATAATTTATCTCAAGAAGTAGGTATTCGTGCTTTAAACGGATTAGAACTTAATTTAATGTATCCGCCTAAACAGGGTATAAAAACATTAGTTAATGAAGATATAATTAAAATAAGATGTACATATTCTGGTGAACGATCTGAAGATGTATCTATGAGTTTTCAATCTTTTCCTATTAGTGGTGAAAATTTTAATAGATTAGAATTAAATTGTTATAATGAATACGAAGTTCAAATCGATTTTTCTGATTTATCTGTTGCACAAAAAGCTGCAGTAGATTTAATCGATATGGAATTTAATATAACAGCAATATATGATACTGATTTCGCACCTTTTTCTTTGCCCCAACAAAGAGATATAACTTCTAATACACTTATACTTGTAGTTACTAATATGACAAAATTGTCAGATACTACAATAGTTTAAATAGTAGTAAATAAGAAGGTAATAATATGGACGTAACAACTCTTCGAAACCTACTTTTAGAAATAGGTAGTAAACAATATCATCAAATTATAGATGAAAGAAGGTTGGTAGGTAAAGATGATTCTATAAAAACGTTATTTCAACGAATACAAGAAGTTATCGGTGTATGGTTAGCTACAGATTATGATAAAAGTGGAACCGATTATTCCATATCTGGTGGTAATGATGGAGAAACAATTTATTTAGGAGCATCGTTACCAGCGGGTACTGAGATTGTAACATCTTATATCGTTGCTGATGGTCTAACTGATTTAGGTGCTCAAAGAATGATTGATTGGGCTAGATGGGAAGTATTGGGAGAAATTCAAGATTTTACTTTAGATATAGATAATCCAGTTACAAATATTGAAAGAGTATGTAGAGTTTATTGGGAAATGTTAACAATGGCTAATGCATATCTCTTAATGAATAATGTAAACTTTGTACAATCTGATGCAAATATGTCATTAGCATTCAGTTATCAAACTATGTCTAAATTATGGGGAGAAGGTATGTCTACAGATGCTCTATTTATGAGGCTTTACCAAAGATTAGATCAAATTAGAAAAGTATTATATGATCTTAGTCATGAATCTGATGGATATGTTTATGAAGATAGTTTAGGATTATGGAATAATGATGCAGTGATGGATTCATGGCTTTCAGATTTACATCGAACTAGATCACAAAGTATTCCATCAGGTGGAATATGGGTGATTGAATGAGACGAGCAATTTATGGACAACGACATCCTCGATTTCATTCAGACGAAGGTGCACGGTTCATTAATATTAATGCAATATCAATATCTCATCACAAAAGAGGAGATACTTTATTAAAATGTCCGACTTGTTGGGACGAATATTCAGGTAGACCTTCTCCAAACTGCACAGAATGTATTAATGGGTATTTACCAGATGTTAGACCAAAACGTGGTTATGTAGATACAACACAAGCATATGGTAATTTTGGTGTTGGTATACAATCGTATAAAACAGGTGGACGACATGAAAGAGTTTCTGCTTATGTTTATATGGATTTTTTAAATGGACGAGATGTAAATTTTGGTGATCGTTTTGTATATGATAATAAAGGATTTGTACAAGAGGTTGTTGTTATGAATGCACAGCCTCAAGTTGCTTCAGGTGGAGAAATTTCAATGTTCATATTTGAATGTGCTTCACCTATGGATAAAGATGTTACATCGGCTGTGATTTAATGCGTGACAAATATGCAGATGTATATATGCCAATGAGGCAACAACTACAAGAAATTAAAGACACAGTAGAAAGAGGAAAAAGAGAATTGATAAGTGCAGTTCCTACTGAAGTTATAGAAGAAACAGCGCATAATTTACGTAAACAAGTAATACGCAATTTGACAAAATATAGTGAAACTGGTGTTAAAAGTAGAGATACTCTTTTAGAAGAAGCATTTTGGTTAATGGAATTTTTAATAGGGTTCGAATGGAATAAAGAAGGTTCTTTTACTGAAGAAGGAGCTATTAAACAGATGAAAAAAGATCTTTCTATAAAAAAATATAAATATAGATTAGAAGTCGCAGTTGATGGTGTATTACAAGAATTAGAATTAGGTATAGTGAATTGGAATAATTTAAGAAGATTTTTTTATAGTGAAGGAATTCGAGCAGCAATAAAGATGTTTTTTCCTATCGGTTGGGAAGATATATATAATAGATTAGCAACTTTGTTTCAAATGCCTTCAGATGAGAGAAGACCTTATATATCTCAACCTGTATTATCTAATACAGAATACATGGATGAAGCGATGAAAGATTCGATCGAAAGAGTTTTTCCTAATGGTGAATGGGATAGACCCAGACTCAGTAAAAAGGAGAGGTAGAAGATGAGTTTTGAACAAACTCCAGATGGCTTAACTATGGGTGCATATCATAGTGTTAAAGCTGGTACAAGTAAAGAACCTACATCTGCTATAGCCGCTTATTTTATTGATGTTTTAGAGAGTAAACTTCCTACAATTGCAGATAGACTAGGGAACACTCCAATATCTTATACGTGGTTTCACTCTGGTGAACCACAAACAACACTTAATTCACCAGCTATTGGACTTTCAGTAGCTCCTATGGAAGTACAAACTTTAGGAAGTGCTAGCATGGCAACATCATCCGGTTCTATTATTCCCGGGTCTCTCATGACAGCGGAGATTATTATAGTAATTATTGCAGACAGTCCAAGAATGAGAGAGGATATTTCATCTAGACTATTTAAAGTACTGAATAAACACGTTCACTTTAGTAACGAAAGCACGCCGTTAATATATCTCGAAAGGAAAGGATTCGGCGATGACAGAGGTTTCTCAAGTATAGATCGTTTCGTAATGACGTCATTATGGCAAAATATTACTGAAGATAAGTATTTGAAAATTGATACTTATGAAATTGGTTATGCTGAAAATTATATTGAAGAAGATGATCCAGTAGATTGGGCAGTTATTGGCAGTATTGATTCTGATATGGAATCAGATAGTATATTAACATCTGTACCTATATCATCTTCTACTATAACATTTAAGACTACTTTTAGACCTAATGGTATCTAAAAGTTAATTGATTACTTAATACAAAGTTAATATAAGTCGTAACGTTTAAAAATAGTAATGTTTATACAAATAAATTGATACTATATGAGTAACGTTCCCGGAATAGTACCTAATATTTTAAACAATCTGGTATCAGCTGGCGCCCCGCCAGCAAGGGCAGTTGCGATCATTGGTCATCGAGACACCGCAGATGTAAATTTTCCAGCAGATACATTATTTTATGATACAGATGCTATCGCAGATAATACTGGAATAATTTATAATTTTGCCAGTTTAGGAGATTGGTTAAACCTTTTAGGTTCACTCTCCGCAGTTGGTTTTGTTGATGGTGTTCAAGATGACGGTTCAATCACAGCAGCTATCACTCCTAATTCTCCAAAAGACAGTCTTTTATATGCATTGGCTTTAGCTTATTTAGCCAATCCATCTTTAAATGTCTATGTTGGAATTTTAGATGGTGATAGTGCTGGTTTTGTTGGTAATGATACAACTACTTTGACAACAGGTGCACAGCATGCACTTAATGATTTATTTC